>BNJS01001863.1_pt1 | contig 247403 bp, 286 predicted proteins | sample 8540461 | NCBI WGS metagenome assembly BNJS01 (sample SAMD00202454, study PRJDB9452) | human saliva metagenome | isolation source: human saliva | place: Japan | reverse complement strand
GATTGAGACACGACACTAATACCTCTTTGGGAGTGTGAAGACAAAGTTCACATTGAAAAGCCAATCAAACTTAAGGTTTCAATTTCTTGGCTCAGGATGAAAAAGCCCACAGGACTTACTTCGCTTTCAGTTTCTTGGCTCAGGCTGAAAAGTCCCCGGACTTTTCCTCCCTAAATCTTTCTAATTTTTCTTCTACTAGTATAACAAAAAAAGGGAAGAAGGCAAACTTCCCTGTTTAGTCATTTTCTTGATTTTTTTCCCAGTCGTGGTAAGCAGCGTAGAGCTGACTTTTGTTCCACTGATATATCTTTGCGACTTCCTTAATGGCTTGATTTTTCTTCATGCCTTGCTGGATACGAGCTTGGATTTCTGAAAACAAGTCCTCCTCGTCCTTTTCTTCCACATCCTGACTGGCGCCTTCAACGATGAGAAGGCATTCACCCTTGAGTGGCGTTTCAGCAATACTTTCTAGTAGCTCTGAAATCTTTCCTCGTTGGTATTCTTCATAAATCTTGGTCAGTTCTCTGACCAAGACTACCGAGCGGTCACCGTAAACTACTAGCATATTTTCTAACGTATCCGCTACACGGTGGGGTGATTCATAGAAAATCTGAGTTTCTGGATAGGCTTTTTTGGCTTGAAAAAATTGCTTTTGCTGGCCTGATTTTCTCGGTAAGAAACCGTAAAAGATATGTGGCTGTGGTGCTAAACCGCTGGCAATCAAGGCAGAAATCCCTGCAGAAGCACCTGGAACGGTAACAACTGCGATTTCTTCCTCAATAGCTGCCTTGACCAAATCATGACCAGGGTCCGAGATACTAGGCAGACCCGCATCGGATACCTGAGCGATACTTTGTCCCGCTTTCAAGAAACCAATCAAATCAGGAATTTTTTCCTTGGCATTGTGCTCGTGAAAACTGATCTGCTTGGTGGAAATGTCAAAATGCTTGAGTAAAAGGCCCGTGTTACGGGTGTCCTCAGCCGCAATCCAGTCCACTTCTTTCAAGGTCTGAATGGCACGAAAGGTCATGTCATCTAGATTGCCAATCGGCGTTGCTACTAGGTAAAGCTTGCCATAGGGAGATTGTCCCTTAAAACTTTTTTGAATCTGCATGCCTACTCCCTGTATAACAACTCGTCACAGAACATACACTCCTCGTCCTGCTCCCGGCGTTGTCCATAAAAATCATTACATACGTGAAAACCGTCTTTATAGATCCGACGGACGCTTTCACGAACATGCTTAGCCTTGACGGGAGTATCTGCTTCCACATCGCCCAAGCGTTCGCGCAACTTACTATTTTCCAATCGAAGAGCTGTATTTTCCTCTACCAGGCTCTTGAGATTTTTCTTGATGGCTTCCACATCGGCCAAGGTCACCAGTAATTGTTGGGAAAAATCATCCAGCGCGTCAAATAATTCTTTTTTGTCCATAAACCAGCCCTTTCCTTTCTATATCGTTCATTTTTAATACTCAATGAAAATCAAAGAGCAAACTAGGAAACTAGCCGCAGGCTGTACTTGAGTACGGCAAGGCGACGTTGACGTGGTTTGAATTTGATTTTCGAAGAGTATGAGTTTATATTTCTTTCAAGACCAGGTATTCCATGGCATTTTGAAAGCTGACATTAGCCTGCCACATTTCTAGCTTCTAGCAAATCTTGTAAAATCTGTCGAATCCTTGCTTGCAAGAGATCCTGCCCACAAAGCACTTCGAGGATTCGCAAAACCTGATCTTGTTTTTCCTTGTCATCTGCCAAGCTGGCTAATTTAGCAACTTGCAGATAACTTTCTTTTTTCTTAGCTAATAAACAGGTCAGCAGGCGTTCACTCTCATCGACCAAGATCCAAAAACTTGCCTGGTTTGCCAGTTTTTCTGCTTCAACACGCGATTGACTAAACTGAGCTAAAAGAGTCGCTTTTTTCTTGACCAGACCTGCTTGTTCTAATTGATGGATGAGCTTTTCTTCTTGCTTTTTAAAGTGGAAAATCTGGGTCCTACTTCGGATAGTCGGCAACATCTTTTCCTCATCGCTGGTCAAGAAGAAAATGTAAACTTCACTCTGGGGTTCTTCGATGACCTTGAGCAGAGAATTGGCCGCGTTTGGATGCATTTTCTCAGCTTGCTCGATAATAAAAATCTGTTGTTGGCTTTCAATCCCTGCTTGAGAAAATTGTCCCACCAATTCTCGAATACGTTCTGTCTTGATGACCTGATTGACTGGCTTAATCAAGGTAACATCTGGAAACTCTTCCTGTTCAATCAGCTTGCAGTTTCGGCATTTCTCACATGGTAAAACGCCTACTTTATCCGTACAAAAGAGGCTCTTAGCCAAAAACTGCGCCATTTCCAAGCTTCCAAAGAAACCTGAAAAGAGATAGGCGTGATTGAGCTGGTCTTGTTCTAGGATACGGACAAAGCGGTCAAACTGGTCTGGCTGCCAAGCCTTTAATTCTTCTTGTTTCATTTAGCCAAGCCCATTCTATCAAACAAGACAGCCTTGGTAGTTTCCACAACTTGTTCCAAAGGGAGACTAGCATCAATCTTGACAATGCGATTTCCTTCTTTGTCCAGAAGAGAAAGGTAGCCTTGACGGACTTTTTTATGCAAGTCCAACCCTTCCAAGTCCAAACGATTGACCTCCCGGTCACTATTAGCAGCAATGCGAGCCAGTCCCTCTTCCACCTCAATGTCAAAATAAAGTGTCAAATCGGGTTTGAGGCCATCTGTAGCAAAATGATTGAGCCAGTCAATGGCTTCAATGTCCAAGCCACGACCAAATCCCTGATAAGCAACAGAACTATCGATGAAGCGGTCCATAATGACCAACTTGCCAGCTTCAAGGGCTGGAAGAACTTTTTCCACCAAATGCTGTCTGCGACTGGCGATATAGAGAAGGAGTTCTGTCTTAGCATCCATCTGAGTATGACTTGGATCTAAAATCACTTCCCGAATCTTCTCCCCAATCAAGACTCCGCCTGGCTCACGGGTCGTCAGCACCTCTACTCCGTTTTCCTCTAAAATTGGGAGTAGAGCCTCTAAAACACTGGTCTTGCCTGCTCCCTCTGGTCCCTCAAGAGAGACTAAAAATCCTTTTGACATGTCTAACTCATTTCTTTTTTACTACCTTCTATTCTATCAAAAAAATAGGTTTTTGTGACAATCTTTTTGTCTTCTCATTTCATGCACCATAAAAGAGGCAGTCAAAGCCACCTCTTATTTACCTAGTTCTTGTGTTCGTTTGTAAGCTTGACCAACTGCATCCATGACCGTTCCCCGAAAAGCATGCGCTTCTAAGCTCGCTACACCAGCGATAGTCGAACCGCCTGGGCTACAAACTTGGTCTTTCAATACTCCAGGATGCTCTTGGCTTTCTAGGACCAATTGTCCAGCGCCGACAACTGTTTGAGCCGCCATTTTCAATGCCGTTTCTCGTGGCAATCCTGTCTGTACACCCGCATCTGCTAAGGCCTCAATAAAGAGATAGACAAATGCCGGCCCACAACCTGCAAGACCTGTCGCTGCATCAATTAAGCTTTCCCCAAGTTCAACAAAGAGACCTGCCTTGGCTAACAGCTTACAAAAGAGCTCACTGTCCTCAGCCCTGCAATTAGGAGACAAGGCATAACTAATCACTCCTTGCCCGATAGAAGCAGGGGTATTTGGCATCATACGAATAATTCGATGTTGACTTGGGATAAGACTTGCTAGTTTTTCTAAAGTCAATCCAGCTGCCATGGAAATCAAAAGAAGACTCTCTCGTTTTTCAAGAATGGTCTGATAGTGAGAAAGCAGTTCAGAAAACTGAGCAGGCTTAACTCCTAGAAAAATCACACCTGCTTCTGCGAAGATTTCGTCATTGCTGGAAGCCTGACCACCAAAGTTAGCAATGAAAGCATCTACTTTTGCTTGACTACGATTGGCAAGGAGAATCTGAGCACCCGACTTGGCCTGCAAAACAGCCTTAGCCAAGCTAGCACCCATATTCCCCAAACCGATAAATCCAATCTTCATCTCTTACTCCCTTATCTGTCCGTCACCAGTAACCACATACTTGTAGCTGGTCAACTCTTTCAAGCCCATAGGCCCACGCGCATGCAGTTTCTGAGTAGAAATCCCCATCTCACATCCAAGTCCAAACTGGCCCCCGTCAGTGAAACGCGTTGAGGCATTGACATACACCGCTGCTGAGTCCACTTGATCTGTAAAGTAAGCTGCAGCTTCAGCATTTTCCGTCACAATGGCATCCGAATGATGGGTACTGTGAGCTTCAATATGCGCAACTGCTTCTTCTAAACTGCTCACAACCTTAACCGCTAGGATATAATCTAAAAATTCGGTATTAAAGTCTTGAGCCTCAGCTGCTCGACCTGAAAGAGACTGACTTGCTTTCTCATCCAAGCGGAATTGAATTGGTTCCAATCCAGCTTCTTTACGCTCTGCAACCAGAACTTGTTCCAAGCGAGGAAGGAAGCTTGCTGCCTTGTCTTCATGAACTAGCAAGACCTCCATGGCATTGCAGACAGAAGGACGACTGGTTTTAGCATTGTTGATGATCGATAGAGCCTTGTCTTCATCGGCATCCTTGTCCACATAAACATGAACAATTCCAGTTCCTGTCTCAATAACAGGCACGATAGCATTTCAACCACTGCATTGATCAAGCCAGCGCCTCCACGAGGAATGAGAAGGTCTAGATAACCCTTAGCCTTCATCATGGCATAGCTGCTTTCACGGCTAGTATCTTCTACTAGTTGAATCACCTCTGGATGAATGGTAGTCGTCTCCAAGCCCTTCTTTAAGGCTGTGACAATAGCATGAGCTGTTTGATAGGCATCCTTGCCACTACGAAGAACGACCGCATTGCCACTTTTGAGAGCCAAGGCAGCCGCATCAGACGTCACATTTGGACGGCTTTCATAGATAATACCAATAACCCCCATGGCCACACGCTTCTTAGTAATAACCAAGCCATTTTCAAGCTGACTTGTTTCTAGGACCTCACCAATAGGATCTGGTAAAGCAACCACTTCACGAATCCCTCTTGCCATCGCTTCTATACGTCCCGCATCCAAATAAAGACGGTCTAGCAAAACATCTGAGATTTTTCCCTTGGCCGCTTCCATATCGAGGGCATTGGCCGCTAAAATCTCCTCAGTAGCCGCCACTAAGTGATCAGCCATAGCTAGCAAGGCTTGGTTTTTCACTGCTTCGCTGGCAGTATTGATAGATTTCTTAACAGCCTGTACCTGTTCAAATTGTTCTTGTGTACTTACCATCGTTCACCTCTAAAATTCTGTAAAGAGCAGCTGGATTTCAGGAGTAATGGAAATCCAGTCATCACGGTGAATCAAGACTCCCTTAGCTTTTTGAGAACGGAGCATATCTTCTAGGGCTGAGACACCAAATTGGACACGTCCCTTTCCAAGAGATTGACCTGTTTCTTTATCTGCTACTGTTACAATATCGTGGTAAGAGAAGTTTCCTTCCACTTCTACCACACCCGATAAAAGGAGACTTTTTCCCGTTTTTTGAAAGTGCCTCTGCAGCTCCACCATCTACCCAAATCGTTCCCTGACTTTGAGCATAGAAGGCCAGCCATTGTTTCTGGGTACGAAGTCCCTTCTCTTGCGCAACAAAGAAGGAACCATCCTTGGTCTCCTCCGCTGCCTCAATCAAGGCATCTGATTTCAAGGAGGAGCAAATATAGACTGGCACACCTGACTCCGTAGCAATCGTAGCAGCCTTGATTTTGGTCAGCATACCCCCAGTACCATTAGACGAACCTGCTCCACTAGCCATATCAATAATCTCACGATTGATAGTCTCGATTTTCTCCAAACGTTTGGCTGTTGGATCTGAGTTGGGATTTCCAGTATAGAGACCGTCCACATCAGTCAAGAGAACTAAAAGGTCCGCTTGGACCATAGCCGCTACCTGGGCACTCAGAGTGTCATTATCACCCACCTTGAGTTCGTCAATGACGACACTATCATTTTCATTGATAATGGGAATTGCACCACGATGAAGCAATACAGACAAGGCCTGATGGGCGTTCTTATAGCGACGTTTATCTACAAAATCATCCTGTGTCAGCAAGATTTGTGCAGAAACGATCTGGCGCATGAGGAGGTTGGTTGTATATTCCTCCAACAAAAGTCCCTGACCAACTGCAGCCGAAGCTTGTTTATCTGCAATCTTGGTCGGACGTTTTTTAAAACCCAAAGCTCCAAATCCAGCGGCAACTGCCCCAGATGACACTAAAATCAACTCATGTCCAGCCTCATGCAGCATAGCCAATTGCTGGGTAATTGCCTTTACTTTACTCCTTGATAAACTCCCGTCTTCATTTGTCAAGGAGGAAGTCCCTACCTTAAAGACGATTCGTTTGTACTTCATATTCTCACTCCGATTCTTCATATTTATCCATTATAACATGAATACTTTAAAATAGAAAAGACTTGAAATGAAAAAGGTTGAGACAAGGCATCTCAACTCTTTTATCTATTCTCAGTTTTACGCAATCTTTCCAGCGTTTCTTTAAAAATCTCTGGAATATCTGCTGTGAATTCCAAGGTTTCACCTGTTCTCGGATGGGTAAACCTAGAGTCTTAGCATGGAGAAACTGTCCTTGTCCTTTCAAAGTCTTACGAGGACCATAGACTTCATCACCAGCGACTGGATGGCCAATATAAGCCATATGAACACGGATTTGGTGGGTACGTCCTGTTTCCAGTTGCAACTCCACTAAGCTATAATCACCAAAACGTTCCAAAACGTGGAAACGCGTCACTGCCGGCTTCCCTTTAGCAGTCACAGCCTGTTTCTTACGGTCTTTTTCACTACGACCAATTGGCGCTTCAATCACACCACGATCATTGGGAAGATTGCCATGAACAATCGCCCAGTATTTGCGGAGAGACTTCTTGTCCTTAAGTTCTTGAGCAAGTGCTAGATGCGCCTCATCATTCTTAGCAATCATGAGGAGACCCGACGTGTCCTTGTCAATGCGGTGAACGATACCCGGCCGGAGAACACCATTGATACCTGACAAGTCCTTGATATGGTACATGAGGGCATTGACCAAGGTTCCGCTAGTATGACCAGCACTCGGATGCACCACCATCCCCTGAGGTTTGTTAACAACGGCTACATCCTCATCTTGGTAAATGATATCTAGCGGAATATCTTCAGCCACATACTCTAAAACCTCCGGTTCTGGCACATGGTAGGTGACGATATCCCCCTCTTGGACAGTGTATTTTGCTTTCTTGACTAGCCCATTAACCAAAACTTGTCCAGCCTTGATTTGTTCATTCGCGAGACTGCGTGACAATTCTGTCAGATCTGACAAAGCCTTGTCTAGACGTTGCCCACCAGTTTCAATTTTTATTTCCATTTACTTCCTCTTTAAGCATTGCAATCAATAAAACAATCACACCAACTGTCAAATAGCTGTCAGCAACATTGAAAATCGCAAAGTTGATAAAGTCTAGGTGAAACATATCCACCACAAAACCTTGACTCATTCTGTCGATAAAGTTGCCCAGACCTCCCGCGATGATCAAAGTCAGTCCGAAAACTAGCCAGAGAGAATCCTCCATGTGTTTATGTAGATACCAAATGGCACCTGCCATGACGACCAGTGTAATAACAGCAAAAAACCACTGCTGGTCTTGCAGCATGGAGAAGGCTGCCCCTCTATTTTGCAGGTAGGTCAAGCTAACGAGATTGGGGATCCATGAACGCACTTCACCCAGTGGAATCTGCTGGACAACATAGGCTTTAACCCACTGATCCAGCCCAATCAAAAGCAGTACAATGATAGCTACTATTCCTCTTTTTTTCATGATTTCCTCTTTTGATCAAAATATTCTTGCATGACTTCTACGAAAAGAGTTCCAGCTTGGCTAAGCTCCACTTCCTCACGTTTGACGTATACCATGCGGTTATCTAGATTATCCTTGAGACGAATGACTGTGATGCCATTGACACTGTCACTATCTAAAAATCCAGATCCTGTCGCATAGGCATCCGTCCGCTCCAAAATACCATTCAAAGTAGCACGGTCGGTCACATTGAACATCTGGGAGCTCGCGCTGGTGTCGACAAAGTTCTCTGAATAGTAAAGATACTCATCCTTTTCCTGAGTGAAACGAACCGTTGGCAGATCCGCTAGATCCTCCATGACCAATTCCTCTTTCTGTGCTAAAGGATGCCCTTCACGAAGATAAATGTGAGTCTGGAAAGGAATTAGTTCAATAACTTCTAAACCAAGCTTTTTCAACCCGTTGCATGATGCCCTTTTTTTATTTTTGGTTGTTGAGGGTAGATAATCCCAATCTCACTGTGTCCTTGGGCTACTTCGTCTAATATTTGAACTGTGGTAGACTCAAAAAAATACGAAAGTTCTTGTAGTCAGGATAACGCTCTGAAAAAGGCCGTAATCGTTGGTGGCAAAAAGTCATAGTGCTGGCTGGCAATGGAAAAATTCATCCTTTTTCTTCCTCAGGATTGGCATACTGATTTTTGAAAAAAACATCAAAAGCCTTTGACCAATTCTTGCGCTTTCTCATAAAATTCCATTCCACGACGAGTCAAAAAAATGTTCCCGAACTCGTCCGACGGAAAAATCTTAAAAACCCAGCTCTTTTTCCAAATCGCGAACAGAAATAGACAGACTCGGCTGACTAACATACATCTTTTCAGCAGCTTCACGGAAAGTACCACTATTGGCAATAGCCACAACATAGCGTAATTGTTGAATGTTCATCTTTTTACCCCCAACTTCTCTATCTGTTCATTATACCATATTTTAGAAGTTTTCCACCTAGGAAAAATAATGTCGCTCACAAAATTCATCTACACTAGTAACAAAAAATTGTGGGTATCAAAACAAAAAAATAGGCTCTCCGAAAACTCGGAAAGCCTTATTTAATGCTACTTCTAGCTTCCTCGCCTTTTCATTTTAAGGCTCGGGATAAAAAGGTTTACTGAACCTTTTTTTATTTTGCGATTGGGTAAACAGAAACCTGCTTTTTATCGCGACCTTTACGTTCAAAGCGTACTACGCCTTCAACTTTAGCGAACAAAGTATCGTCTCCACCACGTCCAACGTTTACACCTGGGTAGATGTGTGTACCACGTTGACGGTAAAGGATTGATCCACCTGTTACAGTTTGTCCGTCAGCTGCTTTTAGCTCCAAGACGTTTCGCTTGTGAATCACGTCCGTTTGATGTAGAACCTCCACCTTTTTTTTGTGGGCGAAAAAGTTGCAAGTTGTTAAGAGTCATTTTTTTAACATAATGTTTTTCCTCCGTGTTAGTTTTTCTGTGATAACTCTGGTTTGGACGAACTCAGAAGAGTTCTCCGATAAGTTTGCCATACCTAAGAAAAATGATTCGAAGAATAACTGCGTCATTTCTCTCTGGTGTGAAGGAAGATCCGCTGGTATATCAACCTTTAGATAGCCACCTTCATCTTCGTTTAATTCTAAGATTGGTTCGTAGCCTGCAAATTTCTCAATGGAATTGACAAAGTTAATGGCAAGCGTAGAAACCGATGCACACACGACATCTAAGCCGTATTCGCCACTTTCGGCGTGTCCAGTAATTTCCGCACTCCTCAGCTCGCCATCTTCGGCTCTCTCAAAGACTGCTTGTATCATGTGTTCTCCTTAAAATTAAGCGTTGATTGCGTTGATGACAACTTTTGTATATGGTTGACGGTGACCTTGTTTACGGTGGCTACCTTTTTTAGGTTTGTACTTGTAAGTAACAACTTTCTTTTGTTTTCCTTGTTTTTCAACAGTTCCAACTACAGTAGCTCCAGCAACAAGTGGAGTTCCGACAACAGTGTTTTCACCACCAACAAGAACAACTTCGTTAAAAGTAACTTCTTGACCAGCTTCAACGTTCAATTTTTCAACGTAGATTGCTTGACCAACTTCAACTTTAACTTGTTTTCCGCCAGTTTTGATAATTGCGTATGTGCTCATTATGCACCTCCTATGATTTTTAGGGTTTCCCCGTATTTTTGTGAAGACTCGCCTAGCATCGTGGGACGAACCACTTTATACTCACTATGTGAGCAAACGATGTTCGTGCGGTTGCACAGGACTGTGCATAGTCAACTCTTCAAGTATAGCATATCTTCTTTTTTCTTACAAGCGAAATCAATCAAATTTAAGCTTTTTCTTTCCTTTTTTTCTCCAAGAAGCAAAAAGCATACTGAAGTAAAAGATACTCATCATAAGAGGAACACCTAGAATTGTCTTCTCCTGATAATAAATCGTCAAATAAGCTGAAAAAACAACTCCGAAGACAAAACTGCTAAGCAAGCTAACAAAAATCAAGCCCTCTCGTAGGAAAGGCGTATGCTTGGTCCGGAAATAATCTCCAAAAGCCAACATGGTTCGTTTGATATTCCCTGTCATAAAAGCATTATTATAGGCAATACCTGACACTTCTCCAAAAGCAGTTGTCACCAGACCCATACAAAAGGCCAAGGGCGGTACGAGATAGATATTGTCAACCGTTTGCGGCACAAAGCCTATAATTAGGGATAAGACTGCAAGTGGAATCAAGGACAAAATCGGCTTTTTAACAATTCGTAGTTTTTCCTTATACAATGTCAGAAAAAAGACACCCATCATAAAGGACAACAAGGTCATCACTTTAGCACTGGCGTCCGAGACATTCTGCTGAATGAGTCCTACAGAGAGAAAAACAACATTCCCAGTTTGTCCAGCCACAAGGGTGTTCCCTCGAACGATAAAGGTATAGGCATCGACATATCCTGCACAAAAAGTCAAAAAAAGCGCTAGCCTCTTAGACTGACGTGATATTTTTCTTATTGGTAATAATCTCATTTTCTCTCCCATTTCAGTTTCATTTACTCATTTCAATATTGTACCATTTTCTCCAAGAAATGCGTAGTCCATTTGAAAATTTTTACCATCTATTGGATAGTCTTTCTTTTCTATGTTATAATGAAGGAAGGATTTGAAGTCGGAAAAGGAGTATTTATGCTTAAATTAGGTGTCATCGGAACAGGCGCTATCAGCCATCATTTCATAGAAGCAGCCCATGCTAGCGGAGAATACCAGCTGGTCGCAGTCTATTCTAGAAAACGAGAAACTGCCGCAACCTTTGCTTCTTGTTATCAAGATATCCAACTCTTTAATCAATTAGAAGACTTCTTTAAGTCTTCCTTTGACGTAGTCTATATCGCTAGTCCAAACTCCTTGCATTTTGCTCAAGCCAAGGCTGCCTTGTCTGCTGGTAAGCACGTCATTCTTGAAAAGCCAGCTGTCACTCAGCCACAAGAATGGCTAGATTTGAAACAAACAGCTGAGAAAAATCACTGTTTTATCTTTGAAGCGGCACGAAACTACCACGAGGAAGCTTTTACCACTATTAAGAATTTTTTGACAGACAAGCAAATCTTAGGAGCTGATTTCAACTATGCCAAGTATTCTTCCAAGATGCCTGACTTATTGGCTGGACAAACGCCAAATGTCTTTTCAGACCGTTTTGCTGGTGGAGCTCTTATGGACTTGGGGATTTATCCTCTCTATGCTGCCGTTCGCCTCTTTGGAAAAGCTCAGGACGCGACCTATCAGGCTCAACAGCTTGACAATAGCATTGACCTAAATGGAGACGGTATCCTCTTCTACCCTGACTTTCAAGTTCATATCAAAGCTGGGAAAGACATCACTTCCAATCTTCCTTGCGAGATTTATACAGTAGACGGAACCTTGACCCTCAACACGATTGAGCATGTCTGCTCAGCTATTTTTACCGACCACCGAGGAAAGCAAGTCCAGCTCCCTATCCAACAAGCTCCTCATACGATGACTGAGGAAGTTGCTGCGTTTGCACAGATGATTCAGCAACCAGACCAGACACTTTACCAGAACTGGCTGGATGATGCAGGTTCTGTTCATGACCTATTATATACCATGCGCCAGACTGCTGGCATTAGATTTGAGGCAGAAAAATGAAAACCAAACTACCCACTGAATGGCAAGAACTAAGCGACCAGCTCGGTTTCCAAGAATTCACCCCCATTCAAACTCGACTATTTGAGCCCATTCTTGCTGGAGAAAATCTTCTAGGAGTGAGCCCAACAGGAACTGGTAAGACCCTAGCTTACCTCCTGCCAAGTCTTCTCAGACTACAAAAGAAAAAAGCCCAGCAACTCTTGATTCTAGCACCAAATACAGAACTTGCTGGACAAATTTTTGATGTATGTAAAACGTGGGCAGAGGCTATCGGCTTGACTGCTCAGCTCTTCTTATCAGGTTCCAGTCAGAAACGCCAGATTGAACGACTCAAAAAAAGGACCAGAAATACTGATTGGAACCCCTGGCCGTATCTTTGAGTTGATTAAATTGAAAAAAATCAAGATGATGAATGTGGAAACCATCATCCTGGATGAATTTGACCAATTGCTCGATGATTCTCAGATTCACTTTGTCGAGAAAATCACTCACTACGCACCTCGTGACCATCAACTCATCTACATGAGTGCGACGACCAAGTTTGACCAAGAAAAGATTGCGCCAAACACGCGCACTATTGATCTCTCTGACCAAAAATTGGATAACATCCAGCATTTCTACATGCAGGTAGACCAACGTCACCGAGTGGATATGCTACGAAAACTGGCTCATGTAGAGGATTTTCGTGGCCTTGTCTTCTTTAATAGCCTATCAGACCTTGGAAGTGCGGAAGAAAAACTGCAATATCGAGATGTCTTGGCTGTTTCCCTCGCTAGTGATGTCAATGTCAAGTTTAGAAAAGTTATCTTGGAAAAGTTTAAGGACAAGCAGTTAACCTTGCTCCTTGCAACAGACCTTCTGGCTCGCGGAATTGATATCGATAGCCTAGAATGTGTCGTAAACTTTGATATTCCTAGAGACATGGAAACTTACACTCACCGCGCTGGCCGTACAGGTCGAATGGGTAAAGAAGGCTATGTGATCACTCTCGTAACCCATCCTGAAGAACTTAAAAAACTCAAGAAGTTTGCTACAGTTCGAGAAATTGTCCTAAAAAATCAAGAACTCTATATCAAATAAGGTTGGCATTCGCCAACCTTTTTCTTATCCCCAAGTAATTTCTAATTGATAGCTGGCAAAGGGGTGTCCCTCTTGGTTTTGCAGTTGATAGGCAAGCTCAATCTTTTGCCCATCCAGTTTGTAGTGACTCGTTTGAATGATAAACTCCTGCATGCCCATAGGTGTAGGAATATAGGCTAAACTATCACTATCCCTTAGAAAACGCATGATGGTTTTGGGACTCGAGAAACGAGTCATCACCAGTTCTTGATCATGAAACTTGAGAACCACTTTTTCCTTTTCCTCATTATAAAAGAGTAAATAACTGTAATCCCCTTTTTCATGCACTTCAACGTCATAAAGCTGGTCAACCACTTCTAACTGCTCATCAAACTGAATCCTATTTCGCATCCGAATCTTCACATCAAATCCTCTTTCTTGTCTCTTGTCCTACTATTTTACCAAAAAGACCAGGATTTTGCTATAATGGTCATATGAACGAAAAAGTATTCCGTGACCCAGTTCACAACTACATCCATGTCAATAATCAGGTCATCTATGACTTGATCAATACAAAAGAATTTCAACGTCTGCGTCGTATCAAACAGCTAGGGACTTCCAGCTATACTTTCCATGGTGGGGAGCACAGTCGCTTTTCCCACTGTTTGGGGGTCTACGAGATTGCTCGTCGTATCACGGAGATTTTTGAAGAAAAATATCCTGAAGAATGGGATCCTGCTGAGTCTCTCTTGACCATGACTGCTGCGCTCCTCCATGACCTTGGGCATGGTGCCTACTCCCATACTTTTGAAAATCTTTTTGATACAGATCATGAGGCCATTACTCAGGAAATCATCCAAAGTCCTGAGACAGAGATTCACCAAGTTCTGCTTCAAGTAGCGCCAGATTTCCCGGAGAAGGTAGCCAGTGTCATCGACCATACCTATCCTAACAAGCAGGTCGTGCAGCTCATTTCTAGTCAGATTGATGCGGACCGTATGGACTATCTCTTGCGCGACTCCTATTTTACAGGAGCATCTTATGGGGAATTTGACCTGACACGGATCCTACGAGTGATTCGTCCTGTCGAAAATGGGATCGCCTTTCAGCGCAATGGCATGCATGCCATCGAGGACTATGTTCTCAGTCGTTACCAGATGTATATGCAGGTTTATTTCCACCCAGCAACTCGGGCTATGGAAGTTCTCCTACAGAATCTCCTCAAACGCGCCAAGGAACTCTATCCTGAAGACAAGGACTTCTTTGCACGAACTTCTCCTCATTTGCTACCTTTTTTTGAAAAGAAAGTTACTCTATCTGACTATCTGGCACTTGATGATGGCGTGATGAATACCTACTTCCAGCTCTGGATGACCAGTCCTGACAAGATTCTCGCAGATTTGTCGCAACGCTTTGTCAACCGCAAGGTCTTTAAATCCATTACTTTTTCAGAAAAAGACCAAGACCAACTCGCAACCATGAGACAACTGGTTGAAGAAATCGGTTTTGATCCAGACTACTACACAGCTATTCATAAGAACTTTGACCTCCCTTATGATATCTATCGTCCCGAATCTGAAAATCCACGGACTCAGATTGAGATTCTACAGAAAAATGGAGAACTGGCTGAACTCTCTAGCCTGTCTCCTATCGTCCAATCCCTTGCTGGCAGCCGCCACGGAGACAATCGTTTCTATTTTCCAAAAGAAATGTTAGACCAAAACAGCATCTTCGCAAGCATCACCCAGCAATTTTTACACTTGATTGAGAACGATCATTTTACCCCAAATAAGAACGAATAGAGGAAATATATGAGTATTAAACTAATCGCCGTCGATATTGATGGTACCCTAGTCAACAGTCAAAAGGAGATCACTCCGGAAGTCTTTCTGCTATCCAAGATGCCAAACAAGCTGGTGTCAAAGTCGTCATTGCAACCGGTCGTCCTATCGCAGGCGTTGCCAAACTTCTGGACGACTTGCAGTTGAGAGACCAAGGTGACTATGTCGTGACCTTCAACGGTGCCCTTGTCCAAGAAACTGCTACTGCCCATGAGATTATTAGCGAATCCTTGACCTATGAGGATTATCTGGATATGGAATTTCTCAGTCGCAAGCTCGGTGTCCACATGCATGCTATTACCAAGGACGGTATCTATACTGCCAATCGCAATATTGGAAAATACACGGTGCATGAATCAACCCTCGTCAACATGCCTATCTTTTACCGTACTCCTGAAGAAATGGCTGACAAGGAAATCGTCAAATGTATGTTCATTGATGAACCGGAAATTCTCGACGCTGCGATTGAAAAGATACCAGCAGAATTTTACGAGCGCTACTCTATTAACAAATCAGCTCCTTTCTACCTCGAACTCCTTAAAAAGAATGTAGACAAAGGTTCAGCCATCACTCACCTAGCTGAAAAACTCGGATTGACCAAAGATGAAACCATGGCTATCGGCGACGAAGAAAATGACCGTGCCATGCTGGAAGTCGTTGGTAATCCTGTTGTCATGGAAAATGGAAATCCAGAACTCAAAAAAATCGCCAAATACATCACCAAAACAAATGATGAATCCGGCGTTGCCCATGCTATCCGTACGTGGGTACTGTAAAATGCTTAACCAAAAAAATAAACGACACCCCAAAAGTAGAGATGACACTCTAACTTCTGGGGTGTTCTTTTTGATTTCGCCAAAACTTCCAATCTGGCTATCATAGTAAGCCCATCTTATCTAGTTCTTTTAGGGCAGATTCTCTTGATGGGTATGGATTTCTATTGATGAAACGTTTTACAGTCTCGACATGATGATAAAGATCCATGCTGATTTCTTTTAAATTTCCAATAAAGACATCGAGTAGTTCTGGTTCAATGTTCTCTAAGGGAGAAGGAAGCTCTTTCTTATTTTCAAACTCAAAAGCTTCTTTAGCAGTCACACCTATTGCATAACTAATGTTGTCCCACAAGAGACCATTCGCTTCATTTTCATCTAATTGCATGTAGATAAATATTCCACTGAAGTCTGTCCCATCATCTAAAAGGCGATAAAGTTCCTCTCCCCTTTTATTTCTATTCTCCAAAAAACTCCAACACGCATCCAAGGCGGTTCGAATATGTGAAGTATATTGTGTTTCCATACGATTCGCAATTGCCTCAGCAAAAATCAACATAAAATAACTAGTAAGCATATCCTCTCCTGATCTATACTTGAACGAATGGCCTATTCGTTCTCATCAGATAAAAATAGTGGTCCAAAGTATTTTTTAACGAGCTCATCCTTTAAATATCCTTCTATTTCTGGACCAGTTATTTGTGAAATAAGCTCCCTATTTTCAGCTAGGATTTGTTTGTAACTTGAAGAAAGAGCCTCAAGTATGTCCTCGTCGGCACTTTCAATCGTTTGTGGCAGGTAAACCTCCTCAGAAGCAATATATGAGTAGTGACAAACTAGGACAAAGAAATTAGCGATACAGTTCCATACTAGTGGATTGGTTTTCTTATCCAGCTCCTGAAATGTCAAGATATCCTGCTCATCCATATTTTCCAATCGATTGTATAAATCATATGGACAAAACCCACTCTCTTTATCAAGCTCCTGTTTTGAAAGTTTTAAGGAGTCAAAGACAAATTCCTTATATTCTTTCTCACTGATAAAATCTACAAGACCGTATATCAACTCCTGTAGAAAGAGCAACAAATTTTTATTATCTATCATTGATTTTCCTCTTATTACTAAAAATTATCTTGGGAATGTATGATTCACTGGAAAAGGTGACAATCACTCTTCCTCCTCAAACATCAGAGCATCCAGTTCTTCTCTCTCTGCCGAAATCTCTTCAAAAGTAGAAATAAGATTATTTACTATTTCTAAGGTGATAATACCAGTCGAATCCCTCATCGTAACCTTGGTCCCAATAGCACTCATCTCACGGATGAGTTCTCGAACCTTTCTCAATTCATCCAAATCTAACATGTCTACTTCTATCACCGCGTCATGATCTTTGATTCTGGATTGGATTAAAGAAAAAGGCAAGGATGAATGGCTTCTTAACAATTTATAGGTATCTGATTTGTCACCTATAGAATCAATAAAAATAGCTAGCATCATTTTTACTCCTTTATACTTGAAAACATCAGTATCCCATGTCTACAAGGAAAAGATATAAGCTTGAATCTCCTCTATCATGCATCGATTTGTCGTTCTTACTCTTATGGCTTGAAGCCATAAAGATAAAGCAAGCATAATAGCTTGCTTGAAAGTTAAGGAATTAAAAATTGATTTTCATAATCTTTTGGGAGTTCATAAGATATTTCTCCATTACTATTACCAAATCGACTTTGATTAAAAATTGGAAATAGCTTGGAGTCGTACACAGTTTTTATAACAAAACGTTCTCTTTCAAAACTAATAGTTGCAGCTACTGAGGGATCCTTAAAAACTGATTGTTCCCCTTGGGAATGCAAGCGAACGTTTATAGTAGCTACTTCTTCAGGATATTTCTCAAATCTAACATCAAAACTAATGTCGCTACCTGTCGAAGGAATGTACATTTGATATTCACTTACACTGATACTTTGAATCTTTCCTAATTTCTGTTCCAATTCTGGGTCGTTTCTATACAGGTCTGTTTGGATAGCTAGTTTGAAATTTTCCTCATGTTCTTGTAGCCATCTGTTAAGATTACGAATCATAATTTCTTTCAACTTGCCTGGAGGCATCCTTGCTCTTGCGATCAAGTTTATTCATAGTTTCAGTCAATTTATCTTGCTCTCGCTTCCAATCCCACGAGGGGTCACTTGATACCTCTACTACTGATAAGTACCATCTCCTCATAGTTTCAGGAGATTTATAAGGATTGGGTTTTATAAATGTAAAAGGACCTATACCAGCATCAGGAAAGTATAATTCTACTTTCATTGACTGCTTGCGATTATTATTAGCATAGGCTGTAAAGGAAATATGATAATTTCCACCTACATCTCCACCATTATCAAAGCCTCCCCCTCGCAGAACCTGGTAAAAGCGTCACTGACTTTATATATTGCCCTTGACTGTCTATGTCTGCAATAATTTCGCTTTTGATAGAATCCGCATGATCATGAATAAACTTACCAGTGTTCCCAATCGGTATCCTAATTAACAAATATGACAAACCAATAATAATAAAGGGAACGGAAATTGCAAGGAATATCCACTTGTTCGATTTTAACATAATATCTCCTGATGCTCATTAAAAATCAGTTATAAAACAGCTTTTATAGTGCTTTACCTTTCAACCCGACGGTTCCTTTTTTCAATTTCATTCATTGATTATCCTCCCGTTGTTTAAATATAGTTAAATCTATTTGAACAGCCTCATCCCTAGATTCCATTAGTATTGAAATTCCATAGATTGTTCCACTAGAGTACCTTACTCTGATTCTACAGGTTGTATCCTCTGGCATATCGTACTTATTTTTAAGATATTTATAGAGGTCAGAATGATTTTCTGGTTCATAGATAATATCACGAAGCTCTGTTTCTGCACTCTTAAAGGTTTCTTTATATTCAAGGAAGCGAAATAATCTCTTTGTACTACCAAATTAAGAATTTCTTCATCATATAAAGGAGTTACCTCCGACCCATAATTTAACTTCCCATTAGAGTAAGTAACAGGAACTGTTTCTTTATTATCCCCAATTTTTATTGTATAGTCACCCTTAATGTCAGATTGGCTAGTATCTAAGAATACTTTATAATCCTTTACTACGTTTCCACTCTCTATATAAATACTATTTTTGTAAAGCTTTAATCCATTAAACTCCTTCTTGTCTTGCTCTAAAAATTTAAATATAGGTTCAAACGTTTTTTCAAATTCGTACTGTTCCTTTGTTCTGTTTTTGGGAATGGTCTCACCACCCAAACTACATCCAGTCAGTGTATAAAGAGTCAGGACCATTAACATCACACTAACAACCCAAAATAAGCGTTTATTTTCCTTCATCTCTTTCTCCTAAACATTCTATGCCTATTATAACATAAAAAAGAGCGTTTCCGCTCCCTTTATCACTCAGGTAATTCTACCTTCAAAATCATATCCGTTGGTTGTAATACCTTCTGAACAGCTGCGAGAAAGGCTAGTCCATTATCCGATGGAGAATATTGGAAGGTGATATGGATGACTTTTTTATCAAAGCTATCGCCATATCGATCCACATACTGCTTACTTTCGAGGAAGTAGATATAGTTGTTGAGTTTTTCTTGCAGTTTCAACAAATGTTCTTCTTCAGTATCTGGAAGCCAAAGATTGCCATCTATTAATAAAAGTTCCAAGTCTGTGTCACTCGTTCCGATTGCATCAATTTCTGAAACATCTAACTGAATAAGAGATTCTTTTATCCAAAATGTCGTTTTTATCAAACGATAAAGTCGATCTATTGCATCACTTTCATTTTTAAATTCGTCTCTTATCCAGATATCTTGGCGCTCATTAACCTCATATACTTTATATTGACTAGATTTCTCATCGTAATAGTATCCCAAAGTAAATTGACCTCCATATCGCTCATCAAGCGCAATATGAAATATCCCCATCTTATCTCTATGTTGATTAATGAAATTTACCAGTTCTTGTTTTGTCATTTAAAATTCCTCCACAACTCTCACATTCAATATGGCGTTTGCTATAGCTCCACTACCTTAGGTGGATTGTAGTATTTTTCCTTGAATTCCTTAAGAATCTTCTCTACCTTTTCTTCATCACACTGTCTGTATAACGGACTACGGTCTAATACATTACATAGTCTTTCATAGGTATAAGTACGTTTCTGTTCATCTGATAATTTTGAAATACTTTCTATAATATTTCTTACCAACTCATCTGTTTCAATAACAAAGGGAAGGCTTGTATATCTTCTTAAACGACTGCCTTGCATAGAAATATAATCAGTTACCTTATCTAATTTGACTAGGTCAACCGATAAACTAAATCTTTCAAGATATCAAAGGTTCTGCGCGCTATATCCCTGTCACCTTCTGCATACAGAGGGAATAAGCAATATTCCATCAATACACTAATATCTGTACTATCCACTTCATAAGAATCCCGTTCTCGTATACGATATTTTGCATCTGTGCCTAAAAAGGCTTCTTCCTCTTTTCCTTCTCTCATCACATTACGATAAAAATTAATAAAAGATTGATAATCTTTAGGCTCCGGTAATTCATATATTTTCATTTAGTTACTCCATTGATTAATTCTAAAAATTCCTTCAATTTGCTCAATTTTATTAGTGCCTGGTTCATAGACGCGTGGATTTTTGATTTCATAATAGCCTTGACGTTCAATCGCAGATAGAAAATCATCGTAAGAATGCCCCTTTGTGTCAATCGTTGGCATAAGTAGTTCGCTATTTAGAAATGCTAAATAATCTTTTTATAAATATAGTCTCATTATACCACAAAAAGAGAGCGTTTCCGCTCCCTTTTTTACTCTGGCAATTCTACCTTCAAGATCATATCCGTCGGTTGCAATACCTGCTGAACAGCTGCGAGGAAGGCTAAGCCATTATCAGATGGAGAATACTGGAATGTGATATGGATGACTTTTTTGTCAAATTGATCACCATATCGCTCCACATACTGCTTACTTTCGAGGAAGTGAATGTAATTATTCATTTTCTTGCAGAATTTCCAGATGGACTGCTTCTATCTCTTCCTCCCAGCCAACTGGATCAACTAGAAGAAGTTCCAAATGATTATCAACTATACCAATTGCATCAAGTTCGCTAGGTTCCAGTTCTGAAACAATGGCTTGAGTGACAATTTGTTTAAATTCCTCTGCTGTAAAAAGACGACGAGTATTTCCTGGGTTTTTTAAAATAAAAGAAGGATGATTTTCGATGAAGAGCTTACCAGACTCATCTTGTGTATACTGCTTTTTAGATTTCCAAAAACCATAATCTGCATAATTCATCAACTCTTTACCAGTATGTTCTCCCGACATATAACTATCTGCAGCTTCTTTGGGGATTTCTTGAACTACTTCTGGCATGGTAATATTAAAAGTTGGATAACGCAAGAAATACTTATCACCATCTTGACAAATTTCCAACATATCTTTTTGACTTACATAAATTGATTCCATTCTTATCTCCTTTGTCTTTTACCAAATGTCTATATTTATTCCCTATTTTGAGGCTGTTTATATGAAGTCATCCTCTTTACCATAAAGGCCAGCGCCCCGTTTCAGCATAAATCATGACTTCGTATGCTCCCCTAGAAGATTCAAATGCTCTATCCATCAGTTCTTTAGTAATAGGATAGCGAACTTCTGGCCCCATGGCTCCTCCAACTTCTTTAAAGAAGCTAATTTCGTAATAACCATCTGTCTCATATACAATAAATCCATTGCCTCTATGTACAATCGTATCCGATTGATTACAATCTTCTAACTCATCTGCTTTAGGCCAACGATGATGTTCACAATAAAACATTACTTCTAAAGAATCTTTTTCTGATTTTGAAACACGTTCTGCTAATTCCTGGCTAATGGGAAAGTTAAGCACTTCTTTCCCTCTACTCCACAGAATCTCATAATCCTTATTGTTTTTTAATACCGTACAATTTTTGTATTGCAGCATTTCTATTGTCATATACATCGACTTTCTTTACTTTTTTAATTCTTCTCTATCATAGGCAAAAAAGATCTAGTTGGTGCGAGCATTTCTTATCAAGCTCCCCATGATCTTCTTTCGCTTGTGCAAATTATTGGCTAAACACAAATAGACAATAAACAAAAGCATCGAGTGGAAAAATAATGGCAAAAAACTAGGATATAACAGGAATACGACTAAAGATACTAACAAACTAATAAAGCTACCACGAATTACGGAAGAAACAACAGCTCCACTTTTCTTTACTACTTCTAGGAATTCTAAGTACTCCAAATCTGTAAATAGAGCCGGATACAAATCCAAATCTTTCTTAAAATAGACATCCAGCAATTTCCCGAAAAGTAAGGAAAGACAAGAGAATAAAACCAAATAAAGATACTTGTGAGCAGATATACTAAAGATTGTTAATCCATTCAGAAATCTGATAAAAGGAAGAAATAGCAATACCAGAGAAAGAATAACGTACTGTTGACTCTTAGAAGTTCTTTCTGGAATCGAAAAAAACAATTTCTTTGTCTTTAAGTCATAGTAAACTAATTTGTTCTTAAACTCTCCTAGATGAACTAGTCCAGTATAATGTTTATTCTTTTCTATCATTTCCACTCCCTTTCTAACCATAATCAAATGATATAAGCTTTTTCATAGCTTCAGTGAACTGGATTAGAGCTCTCTAATATCTGGAATTCAGTTTCATTATATATCTCTTTTACTTGAGTAGCGATACATAATCATCTGGAAGTTTGCCTCTCCAGTCAATCCACATTTGCACAGCAATTGGAATTAATCTTTCAAGCTCTTCCTGAGTAAATAACTCTCTAGTTTCAGGTAAATCAATTAATGATGTCGGACTCTCTTCTATAAATCGTTTCTCACTAGCTTTCTTTTCTTCTTCCGTCGGTGGCCAACAATCGTTTTGAACCTTCCAAGATATTTCAAGTAGAGTCCGTTCTCCACTCTCTAGTAAGGTAAATAATTCTTGTGGTAATTCATAGACAACTAACCAAGAAGCTACGGTTCCCTCTTCTGAAACTAAATAATACTTGTTATCATTTCTCCAGATGGATTTTCCGTAACCTTTTACTTCTTCGAATTGGATAACATCTTCCCATTGTAGTTTTGTTGGTTTCATTTTATACCTTCCTTACTTAAGTGGTGATACATAATCATCTGGAAATTTGCCTTCAGATTCGATCCAAATCGTCTCTGCAATAGGCATTAACTCTTTTAATTCTTCTTGTGTAAAAAGTAATTGATTTTTCGGATTAGCTATCAGTATCTTTGGTCGTTCTTTGGCTCTTCCTCTTTTTATTTTATTGATTTCTTCTTCCATCGGTGGCCAACGATCGTGCTTAATCTTCCAAGATATTTCGAGTAGCGATCTCTCTCCACTTTCTAATAAGGCAAACAGCTCATTTGGTAATTTATAAACTACACGCTGAGGGGCAATTCCTCCCTCCTCATCAACATAATAAAGATGATTACCATCTCTCCAGATATGCTGACCGTAACCTTTTACCTCTTCAAATTGGATAACATCTTCCCATTGTAGTTTTGTTGGTTTCATTTGTATTTTCCCTTTTCTTATAACCCTTTCAGACTAAACTAGTAGAGCACTCATAATCTTTTTTATTTGGTATTCCAACATGATAGAACTACCTTAAAAATCAATGTTAACGTTTCCCATTATTATACCATACAAGCGCTTGATATGAGGGGTTTGCTAGTTAAAAACTAACAAAAAAACACTAGCTATCCAGTGTTTTGTTTCTAGTTTACTGCCCCCTGCAGGAATCGAACCTGCAACTACTCCTTAGGAGGGAGTTGTTATATCCATTGAACTAAGGGAGCTAGAGAAAAACCCTGCTGGGTGAGCAGAGTTTTTTAGTCGAATTAACGACGGATTTCTTTGATACGAGCTGCTTTACCTTGAAGAGCACGCAAGTAGTACAATTTCGCACGACGTACTTTACCGTAACGAACAACTTCGATCTTTTCAACACGTGGAGTGTGGATTGGGAAGATACGCTCAACACCTACACCGTTAGAGATTTTACGAACTGTGTAGTTTTCTGAGATGCCTGCACCTTTACGTGCAATAACAACACCTTCAAAAATCTGGATACGTTCACGGTTACCTTCGACAACTTTCGCGTGTACACGAACAGTGTCACCAGGACGGAATGATGGGATATCTGTACGAAGTTGACCTTCAGTCAAGCTTTGGATTAATGGATTCATTTTATTCTCCTATCTTTGTCAATCTTGAGGAACCTTCCTCAGCGGATAAACTGTATTTTTGTGCGTCCATTACACACAAGATACAGTTTACCAAATTTCCACCTAAAAGTAAAGAAATTTATAGCAGAATTCCTAAAAAAATCGCTAGAAAACCGCCTATATAAGTTAAGAGAAAATAGCTATAAAATACCTTCTTGTCACTGATTAGTCTTTGTAGCTCGTCATTCAAGGTTGAAAAGGTCGTTAACCCTCCACAAAAACCTGTCGCTAGGATGGCATAGATTTCCTTGGACTCCACATGATTGTAGAGTAGGCCGATCAAAAAACAACCTAAAAGATTGGCTATAAGCGTTCCGAGGGGCAATTTAGAAGCTTGATTATAGCGGGAAAAGAAATACCGCACCAGGGCTCCGAACCCGCAGGCGATTGCAAGATAAACGATTACCATTTCTTCCTCCCTAGAACATAAGCCAAGAGTAGACCTCCTCCAATACTCAAAAGCAGATAGATGATTAAGCTAAGATAACGCCCGGTATCAAGCAGTTTTACTGCATCAAGCATTAGGCTAGAAAAGGTTGTCAGGCCACCGCAAAAACCCGTCCCCAGCGCCAAAATTAAGCCTTTACTAGTTCCCTTATGGGCCAGATAGCCTTTTACCAGATAGACCAGGCAGAATATTCCCAGATAGTTGACAAGGAGGGTACCCCAAGGAAAGTCGGGACTGGCTGGTAACCAAGTAGAAACCAGGTAGCGGACAAGGCCTCCCAACATAGCAGCCAGAAAAATCCCGAGCGGATAAAATTGTTCTTTTTTCATTTGATGTTTTGATCCTGATAATCACGCGAACGTTTGAGAATGTCTGAAAAAGTCGCAACAATGGTCTCCTGGTAGCGCTTATCTTCTACTCGATTTTTGACCTTTTCAAAAATGATTTCTTCTCGCTTGGAATCTAAAATAGGTTTTCCTGAGGCTTTCTTATAGGCAACTACTCCCTCAACCAAATGCATCCGTTCTTCTAGGAGCTTGACGATTTGGTCGTCGATTTGATCAATTTCTTGCCGAATAGTATCTAAATCCATAGTGTCTCCTCCTTTATTTGAATTATTGTATCAAAAAGCCACCAAATAGGCTAGTAAAATCCCAAAAAACTAATAAAAAAACGCACTGACTTCTTCCAGTCAGCGCAGTTTGATTCTTATCCTACTTTTGCAGCCAATTCTTCTGCGAATTGTTCCAAACGTTCGATGTCTTCTTCTTCGGCAGAGAGGTCCACTTTAACACACTCTGAACCTTTTTCAGCTCCTGTCGCTACAAATACACGATCAAAGTCATCAACAGCCTTACAGAATTCGTCGTAGAAGGTATCTCCTGAACCGACCACTCCGTAGATTTTGCCATTCAAGTTGAGATCAGCTAGGTCTTCGTAGAAGTCCATCATCTCATCTGGCAATTCTCCATCTCCGTAAGTGTAAGTCGCAACAATTGCGATATCCGCTTCCAAGAAGTCTGAAGCGTCAACAGTCGTACATTCATCAACATCGACATCCAAGCCCAAGTCACGCAATTTATCTGCTACAATATCTGCAATTTCTTCGGTATTACCGGTCATACTGGCAAATACAATTTTTGCTAATGCCATATCGTCCTCCTCAATTTATCTTTCTCCATTATATCATATCTTTTTCATTTTAAAAATAAAAATTCTTGTGCTACAATGAAATGAGAAAGAATTGAGGTTACTTATGGAAATTTGCCAGCAAATTTTAGAGAAAATCAAAGAATACGATACCATTATCATTCATCGTCATATGAAACCAGATCCAGATGCCTTAGGGAGTCAGGTAGGTTTAAAAGCTCTTCTCACACACCATTTTCCAGAAAAGACCATCAAAGCAGTCGGTTATAACGAACCAACTCTAACCTGGATGGCGGAAATGGATACTGTCCAAGACAATGACTACCAAGGAGCTCTTGCTATTATTTGTGATACAGCGAATCGCCCTCGTATCGATGATAAACGCTACGAACAAGCTAATTTCACCATCAAAATCGATCACCATCCAAATGATGACATCTATGGTGACCTATCTTGGGTGGATACAAGTTCAAGCAGCGCCAGTGAGATGATTGCATTATTTGCTCAAGAAAATCAGCTAACTTTGTCTAGTGAAGCGGCACGACTTCTCTATGCAGGAATTGTCGGGGACACAGGGCGTTTTCTCTACCCTTCAACCAGTGCCCGTACCTTTAGAATAGCTGGCCAGCTCCGAGAAATTGATTTTGACTTTGCTGGACTGTCTCGTCAAATGGATACCATGAGCTTCAAGATTGCAAAACTGCAAGGGTATGTCTATGATCATTTAGAAGTTGATGAGAATGGAGCTGCACGCGTTCTACTTACTCAAGACACCTTGGAAAAATATAAGGTTACGGATGCTGAAACAGCTGCAATTGTCGGAGCACCTGGCCGAATTGATACTGTTAAGGCTTGGGCTATCTTTGTTGAACAAGCTGATGGTCACTTCCGTGTGCGTATGCGCAGTAAAATCACTCCTATCAATGAGATTGCCAAACGACACGACGGAGGAGGGCATCCATTAGCCAGTGGCGCCAATTCCTATAGTCTAGAAGAAAACGAACAAATATACAAAGAACTAAAAGAGGCCCTACAGATGCACCAAGGCTAAGAAAGAATTTTCTTGGCCTTTTATATGCTAGTTTCTTAAATATACGGTTTCTTTGTACCTCAGTTTATGGTATAATAAATCAAACTGAATAAAAGGAGACATAATAATGGAAAAAAATCGTTTGTATATTCTCATTTCTGCTGGAGTAGCAATCCTTGGTTCACTCTTGCCATGGGCTAGTTTAAATGCAGGTTCTTTTGGGTCCTATAGTGTGAATGGTTACCAAGGTGATGGGTGGTTTGTCATTATCGCGGCTATTGTGTCTATTGTTCTTGCGTGCTTGAATAACATGAATAAAGCAATGCCTAAAGGGTTCTCAATTGGTGTCATTGTTGCGGGTGCAATTGCAACTCTCGTCACACTAAATAGTCTCTTTAATGTAAATAAGTACATGTCTAACTTTGGTGGATATGGCATTTCAATCGGCTTTGGTTTGATTTTGGCTATTCTTGCTAGCATTGCACTAGTTGTAACTGGTCTCTTGGCAATGTCAGGTGGTAAAATTACAAAAGAATCATTTACTGAATTAGCTGAGTCTGGTAAAGATTTTGCTCAAACTGTCGGACGTGTAACAAGCTCTACCGTTAAAACTGCAGTCGAAGAAATCAAAAAAGAATCCCAAGAACGTAAAAAAGAAGAAACTACAGCTGATAAAACAGAGACAGCTAAAGAGGAAACCGAGCAAAAAGAAGAATCTAAGGAACCAGCTAATGTGGAAGCTGAATCAGCAGCAGAAAATGCAGAACCAGTAAAAGAAGAAACTACTGAATCTGAATCTGAAACAAAAACAGAAGCTGAGCCAGTAGCCGAACCAACTGAAACAGAGGCTGAAGCTGAAACTGTAACAGAATCAACAGAAACAGAACCTACTGAAACTGAAAAAGAGGCTAAATCAGCAGAAGAAAACGCAGAACCAGTAAAAGAAACAGAAGTAAAAAATCAACAAGAAGAAAAAGCTCCAAATCAAGAGAACTAATCATTCTTCTACCCTCACTCCAGTAAACACTGGAGTGATTTTTTATCAAGATTTTTAATAAAATCAGGGAAAAGACTTGCCAAACTTATCAGAATCTGATAGACTAGTATAGTAACAATCTATGGCTCGCAAAGAGACCATGGCAGAAAGGAAATATTGCAAAATGAAAAAAGATATCCATCCAGAATATCGCCCAGTTGTCTTCATGGACACAACTACTGGTTACAAATTCCTTAGCGGTTCAACAAAACGCTCTAACGAAACTGTTGAGTTCGAAGGCGAAACTTACCCATTGATCCGTGTGGAAATTTCATCAGACTCACACCCATTCTACACTGGACGTCAAAAGTTCACTCAAGCAGATGGACGCGTGGATCGTTTCAACAAAAAATACGGTCTCAAATAATGATAAAAAAGAACAGTTACCACTGTTCTTTTTTTGTACTTCTTTTTATGAACCAATCACTACTACTTTCTATGTTGTCAACCTTCACGCTGACACTATAATTGATTTCAAACGAGGTTAAAAAATATCAAAAAGAAGCTTGATATTGAGAATGGTCAAGATGATTGAAACTGCGTAACCTAGGATGGTGTTCCACTTGGCATTAGTGAATTCTCCCATCAGTGACTTCTTAGAGGTCAGATAGATTAAGGGGAAGATTGAAAACGGAAGAGCGATTGACAGAAATACCTGTGAATAGACCAATAACTGATCCAAGGTTTTTTCTTGATGTCCAAACAAAACGGCAACAATAATCACAGGGAGTAAGGCAAAAATCCGTGTACCGATACGGATAATCCACTGAGGTAATTTCAGATGCAAGAAACCTTCCATGACAATCTGTCCTGTCAAAGTACCTGTAATGGTCGAATTTTGACCACTTGCTAAGAGGGCTAGGGCAAATAAAGTTGACAGAGTTGAACTAGCTATCGCTCCTGCTATCTTCGAATCCTGTAAAGCATTGTACATTTGAGAAAAAGCTGAAATTTCAGATGCATGACCAAAAAAGGAGAGATGCCCCTAAAATGAGAAGCAAGGAATTGACAATAAAGGCTAGGGACAACTGAAGATTTGAATCCCAGGTCATAAAACGCACGGCTTTTCGAACATCCTTCTTATCTTTGTGATTGATTTTCCTTGTTTGGGATAGGGATGAATGAAGATAGAGATTATGGGGCATGACTGTCGCCCCCACAATTCCTAAAGCCAAGGTCAATTGGCTTTCATGACCTGGTAATGGTGTTTCAAATAATGTTGGAGTCGGTAAATAACCACCAAAAATACCCTGAATACTTGGATTGGATAAAGCCACCAGATAGGTAAAGATGGCTAATATGGTTAAAATAAGGGTCGTAACAATGGCTTCAATCTTTTTGAAGCCAAATTTCATCAACAACAACAAAAGAAATACGTCTAAAACGGTTAAGAGGATAGCGACCATAATTGGTATTTAAATAAAAGATTTAAGGCAATCGCTGAGCCTAGAACCTCAGCTAAGTCGGTCGCCATTAAAGCTAATTCTAAAATCACCCATAAACTATAACGAAGCCACTTGGGAGCATGATGTGCAGTTGCCTGTGCTAGGTCCATCCTAGTTACGATACCGAGCTTTCCAGCCATCTGTTGTAGTTGCATGGCAATGATGGATGAAATCAAAATAACAAATAAGAGACTATATTTGTAGGAGGCACCACCAACCACACTGGTAATCCAGTTTCCAGGATCCATATAACCAACTGCTACAAGGGCTCCAGGTCCTAAGAATGCTTTTAGATTTTGCCAAAAATGATTGTTATTGGGAGTTTCAATAGATTGATTGATCTCAGAAAGAGAGTCTTTTTTGTAAGAAGACATCGGAATTTTACACTTTCTAATCTGTCTTTACCTATTTTCTTAATGGAGTTTTTGAAAATATCACGAAAATAGTTTCCTATTTCCAATTCTTCCTTATTATATCACATTTTAGAATGATTCCTAAGAAAACAAATGATAGTTGAAATAAACAATATCAGTATTGTAAAAGCCAGCGTTTTCTGACGCTGGCTTTAAAACTGTGAAAATTCTGTCTCAACTAGATCGCTTCTGTGACAAAACTACGGCTTTCTAGCACCTTGAGCATGGCATTAGCTGTATCTAGGGCTGTAAAGAGTGGCACACCGTGTTCAATGGCTGAACGACGGATTTGCTCACCATCTTCGTCAGCAGTTCGTTTGGTTCCAACAGTATTGATGATCGCTTGGATTTTCCCTTTGCGGACAAAGCTTGGGATATCCTGTTCATCGTCACCAATCTTACCAACAGGTTGGGCTTGAAGTCCATGACTGGCAAAGAAGGCTGCTGTCCCTTCTGTCGCAAGGATACCATAACCGATATTTTGGAAACGACGAGCCAAGTCCAAGGCTTCATCTTTGGCATCATCAGCAATGGTAAAGACAACATTTCCAAAGGTTGGCAAGTGCAGGTAAGAAGCTTCAAAAGCCTTATAGAGAGCTTTTTCAAGAGTAGTATCAGAACCCATGACTTCCCCTGTTGACTTCATTTCAGGACCGAGCAAGCTATCTACCTTTGCTAGTTTCGTAAAGGAGAAGACTGGTGCCTTGATATGGACGCGAGCACTTTCAGGATAAAGTCCATCTTGGTAGCCCAGTTCTTCAAGACTTTGACCAAGAATGAGCTTAGTAGCTACCTGAGCCATAGGAATATTGGTTACCTTAGAAAGGAATGGAACCGTACGGCTGGCACGTGGATTGACCTCAATAACATAGACTTTCTCATCCTTGATGACAAACTGAATGTTCATCATCCCAAGACAGTTAAGACCTATTGCTAGACGTTTGGTATAGTCTGCGATGGTTTCCTGCACCTTTTGCGACAAGGTTTGTGGTGGATAAACGGCCATTGAGTCACCTGAGTGGACACCGGCACGTTCGATATGCTCCATGATACCAGGGATGAGGACATTTTCCCCGTCTGAGATGGCATCAACTTCACACTCCTGACCAACGATGTAAGAGTCAACAAGGACTGGGTGGTCTGGACTGGCCTTAACAGCGGTACGCATGTAAGAACGAAGATCTTCTTCGTTTTCAACGATTTCCATAGCACGTCCACCCAAGACATAAGATGGACGAACGAGGACTGGGAAACCAATCTTGCGAGCAGCAAGCACAGCTTCTTCTTCATTAGTTGCTGTTTGTCCTGGTGGCTGTGGAATATCCAAGTCTTTAAGGGCTTGTTCAAAGAGGTCACGGTCTTCTGCACGGTCTAAGTCAGCGACTTGGGTACCAAGGATGGTCACACCTGCTTTTGCCAAAGGTTCCGCAAGGTTGATGGCTGTTTGACCACCAAACTGAACGATAACGCCTTTTGGTTGCTCCAAGTCGATAACATTCATAACATCTTCGAAAGTCAACGGTTCAAAGTAGAGCTTGTCAGATACCGAGAAGTCTGTTGAAACGGTCTCTGGGTTTGAATTCATGATGATGGCTTCATAACCAGCAGCCTGAATAGCCTTAACAGAGTGAACGGTTGCGTAGTCAAACTCAACCCCTTGACCGATACGGATTGGACCTGAACCTAGAACTAGGACGGATTCCTTATCAGACTTGATAGACTCATTTTCCCATCCATAGGTTGAATAGAAATACGGTGTTTCAGAGTCAAATTCTGCCGCACAGGTGTCGACCATCTTATAGACTGGAACAATCTTGTTTTCCAAACGTAGTTGGCGAACTTGGTCAGCTGTCGTTTTCCAGAGTTCCGCAATCTTACGGTCTGAAAATCCATTGAGTTTAGCTGTTTTCAAGACTTCTAGATCTTGTGGATGGGCACCTAATTCTTGCTCAATTTCAAAGATGTGCAAGAGTTTATCAAGATAAAAGATATCAATCTTAGTCAATTCAGCAATTTCTTCTGGAGTGTAACCACGGCGAATAGCCTCTGATACATAGAAGAGACGGTCATCTTGGGCTTTCACAACCTTTTCAATCAAGGCATCATCTGAAACATCTGCAAGCTCCGGCATTTCATTGTGGTGAACCCCAATTTCAAGTGAACGACATGCCTTGAGAAGTGACTCCTCAATGTTACGACCAATAGCCATGACTTCTCCAGTCGCCTTCATTTGGGTCCCAAGACGACGCTCACCTTTTTCAAACTTGTCAAATGGGAAACGTGGAATCTTAGCAACCACGTAGTCAAGAGCTGGCTCAAACATAGCAAAAGTTGAACCTGTAACTGGGTTGATAACCTCATCCAGGGTTAAACCAACTGCAATCTTGGCAGCCAATTTGGCAATCGGATAACCCGTCGCCTTAGAAGCAAGGGCTGACGAACGCGATACACGAGGGTTTACTTCGATAACATAGTACTTGAAGCTATGCGGATCAAGGGCCAGCTGAACGTTACACCCACCTTCAATCTTGAGTGCGCGGATAATGCTCAAGCTCGCGTCACGTAGCATTTGGTTTTCATAGTCTGACATGGTTTGTGCAGGAGCAAATACGATAGAATCCCCTGTATGAATCCCAACTGGGTCAAAGTTTTCCATGTTACAAACAACGAGGGCATTGTCAGCTGAATCGCGCATCACTTCGTACTCAATTTCCTTGAAACCTGCAATCGAACGTTCAATCAAACATTGGGTAACAGGTGACAATTTCAAACCATTTTCAGCGATTTCACGCAACTCTTCCTCGTTGGCACACATACCACCACCAGTACCACCAAGTGTAAAGGCTGGACGGACGATGACTGGGTAGCCAATTGTTGCTGCAAAGGCAACTGCTTCTTCTACTGTGTTGACAATTTCAGATTCTGGAATTGGTTGCTCAAGCTCTTCCATCAATTGTTTAAAGAGGTCACGGTCCTCTGCTTGGTCGATGGCAGACAATTTAGTACCCAGAAGTTCTACTCCAAGCTCATCTAGAATTCCATTTTTAGACAATTCCATGGCCATATTGAGCCCTGTTTGGCCTCCAAGAGTTGGAAGCAAGGCATCTGGACGTTCCTTACGGAGAATACGTGTCACAAACTCGAGTGTGATCGGTTCGATGTAGACCTTGTCCGCAATCTCCTTGTCCGTCATGATGGTGGCAGGGTTTGAGTTCACCAAGACAACTTCATAACCTTCCTCTTTCAAAGACAAGCAGGCCTGGGTCCCCGCGTAGTCAAACTCAGCAGCCTGACCAATAATAATTGGACCAGAACCAATCACCATAATTTTTTGAATATCAGTACGTTTAGGCATAGTTTATGATACAAAGCCCGTAAAGAACACAGTGAAAATAGGAAACTCGGTGCAGACGCCTTTAGCGTCAAGACGATGTTTATCTTTTTCACACAGTTCTTAGGGCGTGTTCACTTCCGCGAACAATGTATCTTCTCCTTTCTATTCGGCAACTCTCTGGTTGCCATTAAATAAATTCTCCGACGATTTTTTAGAGAAACGATATTTTTCGATAAAAAATCTAGTGCAGGGAGTTTTTAGTTCGCCTGATAGCGACTAAAAGAAACGACCTGCCTTTCTATTCGTCGCCTCACAGAGCGACATTAAATAAGATACAAAGGACGAATAGAAAGCGATTGAATTTTAGGAAACCAAGGAAGTATTGACAATCCAAGTTGGTTTCTCTAAATTCCGAGCTTTCCGTCCGTGTTCAGTTAAATAAATTCTCCGACGAGCTTTTACTCGTTCTTAGTTTGCTTGTTTAAAAGCTTCCATCATCTCGATAAATTCATCAAATAGGTAACTTGCGTCGTGTGGACCAGGAGCTGCATCTGGGTGGAATTGTACAGAAAAACCTGGTTGGTATCTGTGGCGAACTCCTTCAACTGACTTGTCATTGATTTCTTCGTGGGTAATGATCAAATGCTCTGGCAAGTCCTCACGGCTGACTGCATAACCATGGTTTTGGCTGGTAAAGTCTACGCGTCCTGTTGCAATCTCACGTACCGCGTGGTTAAATCCACGGTGACCAAACTTCATCTTATATGTCTTAGCCCCGTTTGCCATGGCAAAGAGTTGGTGTCCCATACAAATTCCGAAGATTGGAATTTTTCCTTGCACACCACGAATCATGTCCAGTGCTTCTGGAACGTCTTCTGGGTTACCTGGGCCATTTGACAACATAACTCCATCAGGATTGAGGTGGAGAATTTCTTCTGCTGTTGTTGAATAAGGAACAACCGTAACGTTACAGTTGCGCTTAGAAAGTTCACGTAGGATTGAGTGCTTGAGCCCAAAGTCTACTAAGACCACACTCAAACCAACTCCAGGAGCTGGGTAGGAAGTTTTAGTAGAAACCTGCTTGATATTGTCTGTCGGCAAGACTGTTGCTTGGAGCTGATCCGTCACATGGTCCATGCTGTCCCCAACGTGAGTCAAGGTTGCACGCATAGTACCGTGCTTACGGATAATCTTGGTAAGGGCACGCGTATCAATCCCTGAAATACCTGGAATTTTCTTAGCTTTCAAAAATTCATCTAAGGTCATTTGATTCCGCCAGTTGCTAGCTCTACGTGCCTCTTCAAAAACAACGACTCCCTTACAAGTTGGAATGATGGATTCGTAATCATCACGGTTAATTCCATAATTTCCCACCAAAGGATAAGTGAAGGTCAAGATTTGTCCATTATAAGACTGATCTGTAATGGATTCTTGGTAACCAGTCATCCCTGTGTTAAAGACGATTTCGCCTGTTACATCAATGTCTGCTCCGAAGGCCTTGCCTTCAAAAACTGTGCCATCTTCTAATACTAGAAGTCTTTTTGTCATATTTTCACCTCTCGTGGACGCTCTCTGGCGTCTTTTAACGTCTTGTGTTTTAGTTGGCGTTTCTACTCGCCAATACGGATTCTAAGATTGCCATCCGAACAAAGACACCATTGGTCATTTGTTGGACAATGCGTGATTTTGGCGCTTCAACCAAGTGGTCAGCAATTTCCACATCTCGATTCACTGGGGCCGGATGCATAATGATTGCTGTTTCTTTTAAGCGATTATAGCGTTCTTGGTTCAAACCGTGTTGAGCATGGTAGTCTTCTTTTGAAAAGACCGCTCCACTTTCGTGGCGTTCATGTTGAACTCGGAGTAACATCAAAACATCCACCTGATCAACAATCTCATCAATAGTTACAAACTGTCCATAGTCCGCAAACTCTTGACTTCTCCATTCCTCAGGTCCTGCAAAGAACAGTTCAGCTCCCAAGCGTTTCAAAATCTGCATATTTGATTTGGCAACGCGTGAGTGGTCCAAGTCGCCTGCAATAGCAACCTTAAGACCCTCAAAGTGCCCAAATTCCTCATAAATAGTCATCAAATCAAGCAAGCTCTGGCTAGGATGTTGTCCCGAGCCATCACCACCATTGATAATAGAAGTTGTAATCGACGGACTCGCAATCAACTCTCTGTAATAGTCGACCTCTGGGTGGCGAATCACACAGACATCCACTCCTAGAGCAGATAGGGTCAAGATGGTATCATACAATGTCTCACCCTTATTGACTGAGCTAGTCTTCACATCAAAGTCCAGTCGCTCCAATCCTAGCTTAATCTCTGCCACTTCAAAGGACTTATGTGTCCGTGTAGAATCTTCAAAGAAGAGATTCGATACGATAGGTTTGTTCTCGTAGGGGAATTGGGCTCCGTTTTTTTAAACTCGATCCCTCGTTTGATCAATTTCATCACTTGATCAACTGTAAGGTCTTCCATAGAAACCACATGGTTCAATGCTTGTTGATTTTCTGACATGGCTACTCCTTCAGCTTTCTAAGCTTCTTCAGTAATCAGAACTCTGTCTTGGCCATCAAGTTCTGTCATCTCTACGATGATTTCTTCAGAACGACTGGTTGGGATATTTTTCCCAACGTAATCTGGACGAATAGGCAATTCTCTATGTCCACGGTCAACTAGCACCGCAAGACTCACGCGCGCAGGACGACCATGGCCGACAATGTTATCAATAGCGGCGCGGATGGTACGGCCTGTATAGAGTACATCATCCACCAAGATAACTTCACGGTCTGTCACATCAACAGAAATCAAAGAAGTATCTTCTCCGCTTTTAACATCATCACGGAAAGGTTTGGTGTCCAATTCCACAACAGGAACAGTGATGTTTTCCAACTGCTCCAAGCGTTCTTTGATACGATGAGCGATGAAAACACCACGCGTTTTTATCCCAGCTAGGATAATTTTATTCAAATCTTTATTGCGCTCAATAATCTCATAAGTAATTCGCGTAATCGCTCGTTTGACAGTCAATTCGTCTACAACTTCTTTTGTCTTCATGACAAACCTCCAAAAAGAAAAGTCTCCTTCTACAAGGAGACTTGAAATGTATAGCTAAGCGAGCCCTACTGTATACAGTATAGACTTCACCCTTCTACTTTATCGCGCTCCTTGCCTGCCTCACGGGACAGGTTTAAAGGACTATTTAGTTATCATTTACTATAGCACAAAGCACCCTTAAAATCAAGCAAAAACTTTTTCAGAGTCCCCTTAAACATTACTAAAATCATACAGTTGGGGATAGTGGTCACATTCTGGATTTTTGGGATGGCAGATAGCTCGTCCAAAGTAAATCATAGCCTGGTGGGCTGCTAACCACTCTTCTGGTGGCAAGACATCCATAACACGTTTCTCTACTTCAAGTGGCGTAGCCGATTTTTTTACGATATCGTGATGCTTACAGATACGCTCCACATGAGTATCCACTGCAAAAGCAGGAATCCCAAACCCCACACTCATGACGACATTTGCTGTTTTACGACCAACACCCGCTAGACTTTCTAATTCCTCTCGTGTCTGAGGCACTTGACCATCAAAATCGTCTAGTAACTGTTGGGCACATTTTTAAGGAATTTGGCCTTATTTCGATACAGTCCCAGGCGAGAAATGTGTGAAGCAATTTCACTCTCTGTCGCGACAGACATGGCTTGTGGCGTTGGAAAAGCAGCAAAGAGACCTGGCGTGGCCTTATTTACCGCTGCATCTGTCGTCTGAGCTGACAACATCACCGCAACCAAGAGTTCAAAATGATTGCGAAAATCTAGACTTGGTTTGGCATCTGGAAAAAGGGCAATAATTTCCTCTATGACATGACGGGCACGTTTCTTGGATAAAACCATCTACTCGTCTCCATCAAACAGTTCTTGCAAGCCAGCAAATGGACTGTTTTCTTCTTTCTTGACTGCTTGTTGGGCTTGGTATTCTTCCTCAGTCATGATTTGCCAGTCATTTCCTGACACAAAACCTTGGCCCGCCTCTTCTTCTGCCGTCAAGACTTTGATTGGGATATTGAGCAAGATATTATCTGCTACGCTCTCTGCAAGGTTGATTTCCCCATTTTCGATAGGCAAGACCAAATCATCATCTAGAACTTCCTGGTCCAGTTGGTTGGTCGCTCCTTCCATGAAAACTTCTGTCACTGGATAAGACTCAGCTAACTCAACCGGCTCCATACTGCGGCTGGAAGCAAGGACAATGGTATATGACAACTGATAGTCTAAGAAATACAGACGGTCTTCGTACTGTACCTTCCCCACTGCAAGGATATCTTTGACATCTAAAATCTCTTGGTTCCGTTTACGCAAGTCTGCTGCCAGGTCTAAAGCTTGTTCAAAATGCAGGCCTTCAGGCTGCTTACGAATTTCTTGAATGTTTAACTTCATATTTCCTCCATAAAGATGTACTCACTTGATTATACCATGAAAAGACTACAAGTCAGCCTCCCAAACTTTGAGATTAAAATCTCATTTTTTAACATATTTACTATGACAAACTTTCCTATTAGTGCTATACTATAGGCAAGAATACACCAGAGCAAGGAGGATGCTCATATGGAAGATAAAGCACTCATCACTGAAGCTTACCAACTCCTTTCCGAGTTAAATAAAAGCTACCAAAGCTGCAAACAAGGAACAGCCGATGATCTTCGACTGCAAGAGCTGCTGAACACCACTCTTAAGGAACTAAAAAAAGCAGAAAGCTGGACAACAGTATCTTAATCGACCTTGAGAAATTTTACCAACGCACCAGTCTTCTGATTGGACTAGGGAGCCTAAAACTGAATGATCAAGCACGCACCGCTTGGCGCAACTATGACAAGTTCCACTACGAACATGTCAAACACGTACTGACTCTCTATGGACCTGTTTTCGGATTTTAGAGTTTATAATTTTAGGTTTACTATTGACAAAATTTCCTGAAAGGTATAGGATAGAGGTACTAATACTCGGAGGTAAGGGAGACATGAACAACTAATCTATCAAATAAAGAACTTTATTTAGTAGATCTTGTTTTTGTCTCTTTTTGTGTGCTCTTTTATGCTCTTTTTCTGGCATTTTATACTCAATGAAAATCAAAGAGCAAACTAGGAAGCTAGCCGCAAGCTGTACTTGAGTACGGTAAGGCGACGCTGACGTGGTTTGAATTTGATTTTTGAAGAGTATTAATAGAGTTTTGGACAGTGACTTTGGCTCTACTAGATAAAGTAGAGCTTTTTGTTATGCACTATCGACATTCTAGAAAGGGCAACAATATGATAAAAATCAATCATCTAACCATCACGCAAAACAAAGATCTACGAGATCTTGTATCTGACCTAACCATGACTATCCAAGACGGGGAAAAGGTTGCTATTATTGGTGAAGAAGGAAATGGTAAATCGACTTTACTACGAGCTTTAATGGGGGAAGCATTACCTGATTTTACTATCAAGGGCGACATCCAGTCTGATCTTCAATCACTGGCCTACATTCCTCAAAAACTCCCCGAGTTTCTGAAAAGTAGGACTCTCCATGACTACTTCTTTTTGGATTCTGCTGATTTAGACTACAGCATTCTTTATCGTTTGGCGGAGGAATTGCATTTTGATAGCGATCGTTTTGCTAGCGATCAAGAAATTGGGAGCCTCTCGGGGGGCGAAGCTTTGAAAATTCAGCTCATCCACGAGTTAGCAAAACCCTTTGAGGTTCTATTTTTAGATGAACCTTCAAATGACCTAGACCTTGAGACGGTTGATTGGCTAAAAAGACAGATTCAAAAGATTAGGCAAACTGTTATTTTCATTTCCCATGATGAAGACTTTCTTTCTCATACGGCAGACACTATTGTCCACTTGCGACTGGTCAAGCATCGGAAAGAAGCGGAAACGCTAGTCGAACATTTAGACTATGATCGCTATAGTGAGCAGAGAAAGGCTAGTTTTGCACGACAAAGTCAGCAAGCTGCTAACGACCAAAGAGCCTATGACAAAACCATGGAAAAGCATCGCCGCGTCAAGCAAAATGTAGAAACTGCACTTCGAGCTACCAAAGACAGTACTGCCGGTCGCCTATTGGCTAAAAAGATGAAAACTGTTCTCTCTCAAGAAAAACGCTTTGAAAAGGAAGCTCAGTCCATGACCCAAAAGCCACTTGAAGAGGAACAAATCCAACTCTTCTTTTCAGACATCCAGCCATTAGCGGCTTCTAAAGTCTTAGTCCAACTGGAAAAAGAAAATTTGTCTATTGGCGAGCGTATTTTAGCTCAGGAGTTACGACTAACGGTCCGTGGCCAAGATAAAATCGGTATCATCGGGCCAAATGGTGCTGGAAAATCAACTCTGTTAGCCAAGTTGCAGCAACTACTAAGCGCCAAAAGAGAGATTTCACTTGGTTTTATGCCACAAGATTACCATAAAAAACTACAATTGGATTTATCTCCAGTAGCCTACCTCAGCCAAACTGGACAAAAAGAGGAACTACAGAAAATCCAATCTCACCTAGCCAGTCTCAATTTCAGCTATCCAGAGATGCACCACCAAATTCGCTCCCTATCTGGTGGGCAACAAGGCAAACTCCTTCTCTTGGAATTAGTCCTGCGCAAACCAAACTTTCTCCTTCTGGATGAGCCTACACGAAATTTCTCACCAACTTCCCAACCCGAGATCAGAAAACTATTTGCCTCTTATCCTGGCGGTCTGATCACTGTTTCACATGATCGACGTTTCTTAAAAGAGGTCTGTACGAGTATCTATCGTTTGACAGAAAATGGTTTGGAAGTCGTCGATTTACAAGATTTATAATTTTTGAACATAGCAAAAATCCAGAGAAATCTCTCTGGATTTTTTTTACATGTGTTTCAAGCGTTCGATTCGTTCTGAGATAGGTGGGTGGGTATAAAAGAGTTTGAAGCCCGCCACCTTTCTTAGGATCATTGATATAAAGAGCGCTGCTGGCATCGTCAACATGGTGATGCATCGGCTCGCTATTGTCCAACTTGCGCAAGGCATTGATCATCCCTTGAGGATTGCGGGTCAGCTCCACACTGGATGCATCCGCTAGAAATTCCCTCTGACGGGAAATGGCAAGCTGCACCAAGGTTGCTGCGAGAGGTGCTAGAACAATGGCTAAGAGAGAGATAATAAGCATGATAATCTCCAAACCATTTCCATCGCGATCATTATCACTCCGTCTGCGACCTGCCCCACCCCACCACATCATCCGTCCTGCCATACTAGACAGAAGGGTAATGGCACTTGCAAGGGCAACAGCAATGGTCGAAATGCGGATATCGTAGTTTCGGATATGACTGACTTCATGCCCCATAACAGCTTCTAGCTCCTCACGATTCATGATAGCTAAGAGACCCGACGTTGCTGCTACTGCGGCATTCTGCGGATTCGAACCTGTTGCAAAGGCATTTAAAGAAGAATCCTCAATGATGAAAACACGCGGCATAGGAATCTGGGCCACCATGGCCATATCTTCTACTACATGGTAGAGGTCTGGTGCCGTTTGCTCATCAACCTCACGCGCCCCATTCATAGACATGACAATCTCTGTCGATTGAAAGATCATGGTCAGAGCGTAGATAAGACCGATGATCAAGGCAATAATCATGCCACCAAGACCTGAGCGCATGAAGAGATAGCCAACCGCATAACCAACCAAGGCCAAGAGTAGGAAGAAAACCAGCAACAAAATCCAGGTTTTTCGTTTATTGCTCGCAATTTGATCAAACAACATCTTAGTCACCTAAACCGCTAAAGTCAACTTTAGGAACTGCCTTTTCCTCTTCAGGCGTTTGAAGGAAGTCTGCAGCTTTAAAGCCAAATAGTCCTGCGATGATGTTGCTTGGGAAACTTTCAAGTTTTACATTGTAGTTGCTGACAACACTGTTGTAGAGTTGGCGTGAATATGAAATTTTATTTTCTGTATTGGTCAACTCTTCTTGCAATTTGATAAAATTAGCACTAGCTTTCAAGTCTGGGTAATTCTCTGCTACTGCAAAGATACCAGAAATCTGGCGGGTAAGGGCATCACTGGCCTTCATAGCTTCTGCCGGTGAAGTTGCTGCGGCTACTTGTCTACGAAGTTCTGTCACTTTTTCCAAGGTAGAACCTTCATATTTCGCATAGCCTTTGACTGTTTCAATCAAGTTTGGGAGGAGATCATTACGACGCTTCAACTGAACATCGATCTGGCTCCAAGCCTCCTTGGTCTGCATACGATTTTTAACCAAACCGTTATAGCTAACAATCACAAAAATAACAATCAGAGCCAAAACTCCAAGAATAATCCAAGTCATAATCTTATTCCTTTCTGCTTTTAGATTACTACCAGTATATCAAAATTTTAACGAATATGGTAAAATAAGATGATACTAGAGAAGGAAACTACTATGAAACCAGAAACATTTTACAGCCTACTAGCTGAGCAAAATCTTCCACTTTCGGACCAGCAAAAGAACCAATTTGAACGGTATTTTGAGCTCTTGGTCGAGTGGAATGAAAAGATTAACCTGACCGCTATTACAGACAAAGAAGAAGTTTATCTCAAACACTTTTATGATTCGATTGCACCCATCCTACAAGGCTTGATTTCAAATGAAACTATCAAACTTCTTGATATCGGAGCAGGGGCAGGATTTCCCAGCCTTCCTATGAAAATCCTCTATCCTCAGTTAGATGTAACCATCATTGATTCGCTAAATAAGCGCATCAACTTCCTCCAACTATTGGCTCAGGAGCTGGATTTGGACGGTGTTCACTTCTACCATGGACGGGCAGAAAACTTTGCCCAAGATAAGAACTTCCGTGCCCAGTTTGATGTGGTGACGGCTCGTGCGGTTGCCCGTATGCAGGTTTTGTCTGAGCTGACCATTCCCTATCTTAAAGTTGGCGGCAAACTATTGGCACTCAAGGCCAGCAATGCTCCTGAGGAATTGCTAGAAGCCAAGAATGCCCTCAACCTCCTCTTCAGCAAGGTCGAAGACAATCTCAGCTACGCCCTACCAAATGGAGATCCGCGCTACATCACTGTCGTCGAAAAGAAAAAGGAAACACCTAACAAGTACCCAAGAAAGGCTGGCATGCCCAACAAACGCCCACTTTAAAGAATTTACAAAATCAACCTCGCTCTCGCATTTCCGGGCTCGGGAAAAAATGATTTACAAAATCATTTTTTTCTGCTATACTATCACAAGCAAAGGTTTTTAATGTCATCCTGTGAGGTGACGAAGGCGCAGATTTATATAAATTTTTAAAAGATAGCTATTTTTTAAAAAGTCTTACTCTGAGGGCCTATTGCTGCAAAATAATGGGCTCTTTTTTGGTGCCCAAAAGTGAGGTTTTTATGAAACAGGAATCAACTGTTGACTTGTTACTAGACGTTGACCAACGTCCTTCTGCTGGTAAAGGTATTCTTCTAAGCTTCCAGCACGTATTTGCCATGTTTGGTGCAACCATTCTCGTTCCCTTAATTTTGGGAATGCCCGTATCGGTTGCTCTATTCGCATCTGGTATTGGAACACTTATCTACATGATTTCTACTGGCTTTAAGGTTCCAGTTTATCTAGGTTCTTCATTCGCCTTTATCACGGCTATGTCTCTAGCCATGAAAGAAATGGGGGGCGACGTCTCTGCTGCTCAAACTGGGGTTATCCTGACTGGTTTAGTCTATGTTCTTGTAGCGACAAGTGTTCGTTTTGCAGGTACGAAATGGATTGACAAACTCTTGCCCCCAATCATTATCGGACCTATGATTATCGTTATCGGTCTTGGTCTTGCTGGTTCTGCTGTAACGAATGCTGGACTTGTAGCAGACGGAAACTGGAAGAACGCCCTTGTAGCTGTCGTGACGTTCTTGATTGCCGCCTTTATCAATACAAAAGGTAAAGGTTTCCTTCGTATCATTCCTTTCCTCTTCGCCATCATAGGTGGGTACATTTTCGCAATGCTTCTTGGTTTGGTTGACTTTACCCCAGTCCTTCAAGCCAACTGGTTTGAAATTCCTGGTTTCTACTTGCCATTTAGCACGGGTGGTGCCTTTAAAGAGTACAACTTGTACTTCGGTCCTGAAACAATCGCCATCTTGCCAATCGCTATTGTAACAATTTCTGAACACATCGGAGACCACACAGTTTTGAGCCAAATCTGTGGCCGTCAATTCTTAAAAGAACCAGGGCTTCACCGTACTCTTCTCGGTGACGGTATCGCGACATCTGTATCAGCCTTCCTCGGTGGACCAGCTAATACGACCTATGGCGAAAATACAGGGGTTATCGGGATGACTCGTATCGCTTCTGTCTCTGTTATCCGTAACGCGGCCTTCATCGCCATTGCTCTTAGCTTCCTAGGTAAATTCACTGCCTTGATTTCAACCATTCCAAATGCTGTGCTTGGTGGCATGTCCATCCTTCTCTACGGAGTTATCGCTAGCAACGGTCTAAAGGTTTTGATTAAAGAGCGCGTTGACTTCAGTCAAATGCGTAACCTCATCATCGCAAGTGCCATGTTGGTACTTGGACTTGGTGGGGCTATCCTCAAACTTGGTCCAGTAACCCTTTCAGGTACTGCTCTATCAGCCATGACAGGAATTATCTTGAACTTGATTTTGCCACACGAAAATAAAGACTAATTATCTATACACACAAAATCCACTCGATTGAGTGGATTTTTTTATTACTTACTCTTTATTTCTAGCAATAAATCTTTCAAAGAAATAATGGTCACGGCTAGTAAAATCATGGCCATACCAAGAAAATCAATCGCATAGAATTGCTCCTTCATAATTAAAAAGGCAAAGAGAACAGCTGATATGGGCTCTATGGAAGCCAATAAACTGGATTTAACTGGTCCTATTAGACTAGCTCCCTTTAGGAAAGCTGTGTAGGCAAATACTGTTCCAATGATGATAATGCCAGCAAATGCAAAGAGAAAATCCAAGCTGGTCGGTATACTGGCCTGCAAAACTCCTGTGAAGGGAATAGCCCCAACACCAGAAATAACCATGCCCACACCAATCACCAACATACTTCCCCACTTCTTAATCAAAGCGATAGGAAGGATAATATAGAGGGCATAGGTCAAGGCAGAAAAGAGTCCCCAGAAAAGACCCGCAGGTGTGACCGACAACTGGTCAAGTTCCCCATGCGTAGCAATAAGAAAAGTTCCTCCAATTGCTAAACCAATTGAAATAATCTCAGCCAGAGTCGGCGCCACCTTATCCTTGATGCAGCTATAAATCAAAACCCCGACAGGACAAACATACTGAAGCACCGTCGCCGTTCCTGCATTGGTCTCCTGAATAGCAGACAGATAGGCAAATTGGTTGAGAAAAAGACCAATCAGAGCAAAAATAAGAAGAGACAGCAGACTCTTTCTATCCTTTAAAAAGGCCAGCGTTTTATCCTTTCCAGTAGAATAAGCCAAGACCATGAGTACCCCCCCCGGCGATTAAAAGACGCAAGTCGGTCAAGACCAGAGCCGAAATCCCGTGTGCCATTAGGTATTGGCCACTGGTTCCAGACAAGCCCCAAGCAATCCCTGCCACTACTGTATACAGAGTTCCTTTTACGGTTTTTGACATACTTCTTCCTACTCCTCTTGACGAATCATTTCCATCACTTGGTTTCGATCGACTATCCACTGGGCACGCTCATCCTTCTCATACGTTCGATTGGATAGAAAGATAGCCGCTTCCTGCTTCTCCCGATTCCACATAATGAAGGTACCTGTATAACCCGTATGGTCGAGCCAAGCTCCTTCCAGATTCCATGATAGAGACCGCTCCTTATCATCTAAAGGAGAAAAATTTCGGCTCAATTCTGCAGCAAAATCATCTTTCAAGTAATGTTCCAGAAAGATCTGCAAATCCTTAACAGTCGAAAACAAACCAGCACTTCCTGCGTGTTTCCCTAATAGACGGGCTTTGGGATCATGAATATTTCCGGCCTCCACTCCTTTCACTGTTGGTACAGCTTGCTCAACGGGACCAAACTTGGTCTCTTTCATTCCCCATGGTTCCAAAACTTGTTCTTCTATAATCTGATCCAAGTCTTGGTCAAAGATTTTTCCAAAAGAAATCCTAAGAGTAAAAAGTGAACGTCCGAGTATAAGAAAGCAGGCTGACTTCGTCTATTTAGGTGAAACATGGCTTCTCTCAATACCTCTGCACTTAACTTGTCTCGATTGGGAATAAAGGGGTCTAAATCTGTAGCATGGGTCAAAAGTTGCCGTATAGTGATATCAGGATAATCACACTCCGGTAAAAAATCCGTCACCGGTCGATCAATATCTAATTTGCCCTGCTGCCACAAGAAGATAAGAACCGTCCCCACTCCCACGACTTTACTCACACTGGCCAAATCATAAACCAAACCGCTTTCTGTCTTCAAGTCTCGTTCTGGATCACTCAATCCTAGATAAGACTCTTTCCATTCACCATCCTTATAATATGCAAAAGAGGCCCCGGGATAAATCCCTGCCTCGATTTGATTTTCTATTTTTCTTAGAATTTTTTCCAACTTCATGCTTCTTCAAACCACAATTCAATGTTATTGGTATCTTTACCAAGGAAGAATTTTTCAGACTTAGGGACAAAGTAGCCTGTCTTTTCAAATTTCTGACGAAGACTGGTTAGATCAAAATTCTTGACTAAAAATTTTAACATCGTCAGGTCCCAAGTGACATTGTTTTCAACAGCCAAATCTGTTCCTTGCCCTTTAGTAAAGATAATTGCTGGCGCTACTCCTTCAGGATCAAGTAAACTCTCTGCCCCCTCAGGTAAACGTAACTCCATAGAAACCTCAAATTGGCTCAAGTATTTTATACTTGTATTTGAATAAAATTCAGGAACAGTTTCCAGTGGAACCAGATTTCTTATATCATTTTCTGCATGAACAAGGATAACATCCTCTTCAGGAGAAACAATCTCAAAGCATACCCACGGTTTCCTTTAAATAGGCGAGGAAGAGACTTCATTTGAGAAAGAAGGGCCTCGATTTCAGAAGGATTCTCAACCTTTATCAAGAGTCTAGCTAGCTTCTTAAGCCCTTCAACTCTGCGTGTTCGCATGCTTGGAGCCTCTTCTAAAATCAATCTCTCCCTAGCTGTCTGATCGCCTAAGGAAATAAAGGCAGACTCTTCCAGCAAAGGTTTCATCCCCAGGGTTTCAATGTAAAATCTTTCATTTAATTTTCGATTATTAACTTTTAAAGTCGGAACGATCCGAACAATCTCATTCACATTCATAAATTCCTCCAACTCTTTTATTTTAAAGGATTTTCGAATATTTTACAAGCCATATCTATTTTATTTAGAAATTTTATAACAAAAAACTGGGATACCCCAGTTTCATTTCTTATAGGTAAAGTAGTTTAAATAGTGCTACTGCCGCAATACCCGCTGCAATTGGAGCTACAACTGGAACCCATGCATACCACCATTTTGAATCACCCTTATGTTGACCAAGAACTGATTTTGGAAGGAGTTCGTGAAGAAGACGTGGTCCGAAGTCACGAGCTGGGTTCAAACCAGGTCCAGTAGGTCCACCAAGTGAAGCTACCAAAGCCAGCACTAGGAAACCAAGTGCCAAGTGTGCAATTCCAAGACCTGGTGCCAAAAATGGAGCGGCTTGGTTTTTTGCTTGCTCAAGCGCTGCTGTTACTTGTTCTTGAGGGATTGTTGTTCCTTGCGCTGCAGCTTGAGCTACTTGGTCATTAATTGTCGCCTGAGCTTTCGCCACTAATTCAGCACCAAAGAAGTTTTTAGTCAAACCAAGTGCTGCAAAGAAAAGAACAAATGAACCTACAAACTCATTGAGGAAGCCATTAACAGTAGCTGCAAAACGTGATTCTTTTGTACCGTGGTCGATGCTTGAAATCGTTGAGAAGGTACCCAAGATATTGTTTGGGTTTTCTGTTTTCAAGTAGTAAGGACGGTGAGTCGCTACAACCAAAGCTTGACCGAAGATTGCTCCCAAAACTTGTGCTAGGATGTAAAATGGTACTTGCTCCCAAGAGAAAAGTCCACTAACAGCAAGTCCAAGAGTGAAAGCTGGGTTGATGTGGTTTCCTGATACGTTACCGAACATCAAGGCTGGGATCATAACCCCCATACCATAACCAACCGCGATAACGAGCCAGCCACTTTGGTGACCTTTCGTACCTTTAAGTTCAACGTTAGCAACTGCACCATTACCAAGAATGATCAAAATAGCAGTTCCCAAGAATTCTGTGGCATATTTAATAGCCCATGTAAAATCCATTTGATAGATTCTCCTTAAATTTTTTTAGACAATCCTTATTCTACCAATTTTTAGGCCTTTTAGCAATATCTTTTCTAAAAGAATCTACGGAAAACGCTTTATTTAACTTATCGTTAAGAAAAGGAAAAAAGAAGTCAAACTCCTTTCATCCTTTTCATTAATCTTGACGTTGACCAAAGTCTACAATCATCTGCTCCATCTCTTGACGGCTTGGAGTTGTCAGCATATAAAGGTAGTCCCCTTGTAGCTCTGCAAAGGCTGCTGGCATGATTTTTTTGACCTTGAATTGCTGGCTGTATTTGGCAAGAAGGTCCTCTTCTGAATAAACATAGTTGGCATTGGCACGACGTGATGTAGCTAAACAGTATTGAGGTTCAAACTCTGATGCTGGAAACTCTTCTCCTGCGACAATCGCTGCATAACCTCGGTAGAGATCCAAGGAGTGAGCGAAGTTATAAACATCAATGGTAAGCCACCTGCAGGACGGTTATTGTACTCAATGGCAATGTAGTCGTCCCCGTCGCGGAAAAACTCGATATGGAAAAAGCGCTCTTTCATACCAAATTCCTTGACTATGGCCTCACCATACTTGCGCAGTTTGGGATCCATATCCTTAAGCACATAGTAGGAATTGTCCATCTTATAAATCATGAGATCAAGTGGAGTATGGGCATAATCAAAAGTCGTTGAAAAGACGATGTTGCCATCCTTGTCCACAAGTCCGTCAAAGGTACAGATTTCGCTAGAAGTGACAAATTTTTCAAAGAAATAAACGGTTGAATGGTCCCATTCTTGCTTGAAGTGATGGATATCGTCTTCTGTCTCAAGCTTAAAGGTTGCTGCTGCTCCCACTCCGTTATCAGGTTTGGCAATCATTGGTAGACCGATTTCTTTCACTGCTTTATCCACATCTGCTTCCGTCTGGATAACAGCTCCAGGTACCACAGGGACACCTGCTTTTTTGAATAGTTTCTTCATCTCAGACTTAAACTTGGTCTTTTTGAGATCCTCCGGTTTGGCACCAAACATTGAATTGTTCTCTGAGTATTGCGTCCAGCTCAAGCCAGTATTCATTGTGGGACTCGATACGGTCGATAGGTCCATGCTTGTAGAAAAGAAAGGCTACAGCACGTTTGACTTCGTCTATGTTCTCAAGATTGTCTACACGGAAATACTCAGTTAGGCTATTGCGCAAAGGCTCATCTAGTTGTTCGTAAGGCTCCTGACCAATCCCCAAGACTGTAATGCCTTTATTGGCTAGCTCGATGGTAAACTGTTGGAAGTTTTGCGGATAGTAGGGAGAAATAACAAGGTAATTCATAGGCAACTCCTTTTATAGATACAGGTGTCCAAGAAAATAGGGCATTTGTTTACGCCACCATTCCCAGTCGTGGGCGACATCGTGTCCCCATTCAGCAAACCAGGCTGGAATTTGTTTCTGGTCAAAGGCTTCTTTAAGCTTGTAGAAAGATGGTAGACCGTCTTGTTCCCAGGCACCAAGGCCCGTACAAATGACGATTTCTGCCTGACGGTAACGATCGATAAACCATCCGTCGTTTTGATTCCAGATATAATCTACAGGTGAGTTTTGGTAAATAGCATCATCATTGTAGTAATCGCCAACGAAGAAACGTGCGTCGTAAACACCGCTGAGGGCAATTACCTTGGTAAAGACATCTGGATGCTGGAGAAAGAAATTGAGTGCATGATAGGCCCCCATCGAGCAACCTGTCGTCATCATGCCATCAAACCAACCTGTCTTATGCTTGATAAAAGGAATGGCCTCCTCAATCACATATCGTTCGTAAGCTCGATGCATCTCCGCCTGGTCATGACTATTTTTCCAAGTGGCCAACCAGCTCTCACTGTCAACGCTGGATAGGGTAAAGAACTGAACACGACCTTCCTCGACAAAGGAAGCACAGGCATCAATCATGCCAAAATCATAGTATTCGTTGTGACTGCCACCAGATGAAGCAAAAACCACAACTGGGATTCCTGCATATCCATAACGGTTGAGGTACATTTCACGGTTGAGATTGCCACTCCAGTGGCTAAGGTTTTCAATATGCATTGGCTTTCTCCTTTCTTAACTTACCATTTCTCTGCAAAAAATCGGAGACAGTCTGGTAAATTTTCCGACCAAGGTATTTCACTATGGATGGCACCAGACTGAACTTTCAAGACAAGATTATCCAAGCCTACTCCACCTGCAATCAAATCACGGTAATAACGAAGCGACGAGTCGATATAGGCTTGTTTAATATTGCCAGCCATCAGGGTCTTGTCCGTATCATCCGCTTCTTCTGTTCCAACATAGATGAAATGCGCTGTTCAGGCGACAATTTCTTGCGCTCGATATAGCGGTTAAAGGCTTCTTGGTGAAGCCAGTTAGCAGATGAGAAGACACCTAGACAACCAATTCGGTCTTGGTACTCTAGTCCGATAAACTGAGTAATATTGCCTCCTAGTGACGAACCAATCATAGCCGTATGCTGGCGATCAGCTTTGGTACGATAGGTTTCATCGATAAAAGGCTTGACCACTTCCATGACAAACTCGGCATACTCCACACCCTTACCGCCAAACTGCTGGCCTGGGATAGGAGATTCTTGAAACTTCCAAGCCGCATACTCATTCATTCGTCCTATGCCGTCATTATCTATAGCAACGACAATCATGCGACTGATGTCAGGATTTCGTTTAATAGCCGGAATGATCTTCCATGAGTGTCCAATATAAGACTCCTTACTGTAAAAGACATTTTGCCCATCATGAAAGTAAACAACTGGGTAAAAACGGTCTGTGTCTTTCTCATAATCCTTTGGCAGAAGCACACGCACACGTCGCTCTTTCCCAGTATAAGGAACCTTGAGTTTGTGTTCTTTCATTTTTAAGTAAAAGTAGGAATGATTCATTGTCAGAAAACTCTCTATATTCAAAATTTTATCTCATTATACCATAAAAATAGAAAAAAAGTCAGTTAATGTCCATTTTAAGGATAAATAACTAACTTTTTTCATTTGTTTTTCTGAATTCTTCTGGGTTTTCTGATTAGAGGAGATTGTCAATCAAGTCATCGACAGCATCTTTTTCAACCTGAGGTGTTATCTTAGTGATCATAATCCCTGCCACTGCTCGCTCAACCAAGCCTTCAACATCCATGCGTTTCTCATACTGCTCTGCATTCTCTATCTTAGGATTAGTCTTAGGACGGTCAGGTGCAAATAGTACAGCAGTCTTCAAAAGGCTGGATTGAAATTTCAAAGGTATCGATTTCCTGCGCGATGTCAATGATTTCCAACTTGTCCATCGTAACCACGGGACGAATGATTGGAGTGCTAGTCACAGCGTTGATAGTCTGCATGCTTTCCAAGGTCTGGCTGGCTACTTGACCAAGACTTTCCCCATTGATGATAACTAAACCATTTCGTACCTCACGGATACGGTCGGTAATGCGCATCATAAAACGACGTGTCAAGGTCATGAGGTAGGCTTCTGGCGCCTTAGCCTTGATTTCCTCTTGAATCTCTGTGAAAGGTACTTCGATAAACTGGATATTTCCACCAAACTTGGTCAATTTTCGAGTCAAATCGTGGGCTTTCTTGAGGGCACCAGGACTAGTGTATGGCGGACTGGCAAAGTGGACCGCCTCAATATCTACACCACGTTTAAGAGCTAAATAACCAGCTACAGGTGAGTCAATCCCTCCTGACAACATGAGCATACCTTTACCAGAACTTCCCACAGGTAATCCTCCTGCTCCACGAAAAGTTTCATAGGAAAGATAGGCAGCCTCTTCACGAATCTCAACCTGAAGATTAATATCTGGATTTTTCATCTGAGCTTGTACGTTTGGAATGGCCTCGAAAACAGCTCCACCGAGAGTTTGATTGAGTTCACGACTATCCAATTCAAAGTTGTGGTCGCTACGCTTACTAGAAATCTTAAAGGTCATCCCTTCCTTATAGATTTCCTTCATAATCTCTTGGACAGCAGACTTCAGAATTTCCACTGACTTTTCAATCTTATAAACAGGAGAAAAATTTTGAATTCCAAAAACTTGTTTGAGAGATTCTGCTACTGCTGTATAATCAGCTCCATTGAGGTATGCGTGGGCACGGTCGCGATCTGCGGTTACCTTAACTTGAGGATAGATAGACAAAACGTCTGAAATATTATTACGAAGTTTATTGATGAAACGCATACGATTTTTGTGTTTGGTTGACAATTCTCCATAGCGAATCATAATCTCTGAATACTGCATAAATGCTCCTATCTTACTTTTCTAGTTTGATTGTAAATTAATTTTAGCTTGGTCAAGAACTGCTCGACTTGACTCATATCATTTTCCAAGTCTAGGCTTAGGCGAACAGCTGACTGGGCCTTATCTTTGTCCACTCCCATGGCTATCAAGGTGCCTGCAGGTTTCCCTGCCTTGGACGAACAAGCAGAGGTTGTGGAAATGAAAATATCATAGTCTTCAAATGCATGAACGATGACTTCTCCACGAACCCCCTTAATCCCAAAAGTCAGGATATGAGGGGCAAAGTCTTCCTCATCCGAAAAGACAAAAATATCTTGATAATCCAGAATGGCTTGACGAATGACTGCCTTCATCTGCCCTGTCTTACTAGCAAAGATATCTAACTTTTCCATAGATAAACGGAGAGCTTTGGCTGTCGCTGCAATCCCTGCTACATTTTCAGTTGTCGAACGATAGTCTCGCTCCTGACCACCACCAGTTAAAAGAGGCGTAATCTTCTTACCAGACTTGATATAGACAAAGCCAACTCCTCGCACACCATGAAACTTATGGCTCGAAAAGGTTGCAAAATCCACTCGATTCGTCAGGTATTTTTCAGTCGGAATCTTAGCAAGTGCCTGAACTGCATCAACGTGGAAGGAAATAGTCGGCTTATCTGCCAACAGTTCTGAGATAGCCTCAATAGGCTGGATAGATCCGATTTCATTGTTAACTGCCATGACCGAAATTAACGTTGTATCCGATCGAATCAAACTTGCTAGAGCCTTGACATCTACAAATCCTTTCTCATCAACTGGGACAAAATCTACCTCAAAACCTTGACTTTTCAGCCAGATGGCTGACTCCTTGACTGCTGGATGCTCAATGGCTGATACGATGATGTGCTTGCCAAACTGGGCTTTTTCAAAGGCCACACCCTTGATGATCCAGTTATCCCCTTCTGTTCCGCCAGAGGTAAAGAAGATTTCATCACTCTTCTTCCCAATCAAATCTGCAATTTGCTGCCGAGAAGCATCTAAAATTCGTGTTGCCTGGTCTCCCAAACGATGGAGACTGGATGGATTTCCTACAATTTTTGAAGCGACCTGCATGTAAGTTTCAAGTGCTTCAGGATAAGGCTTAGTTGTCGCCGAATTATCAAAGTAGATCATGTTTTCTCACGCTTTCTAAAATCACTCCTTCTATTGTATCACGAAAAGAGACCTGCGACAAGAAAGGGAGTTTTCTCTTTTTTTAAGATTTTTTTAAAGAAATGAGGTATAATAAATCATAATTAAAGGAGAGTATCATGTCTAACTATCGTAGAACTTCAAAACCAAAAACAGAACACATCAAAAAGGGATTTACTGTCTTTCAAAAAACGATTGCTACCATCGGTAGTATCCTTGGCCTAATCACCGCTACTATCACCATTATGAACGCCATGGATAATAACAAAAACAACAAAAAAGAACCGACGACAACCCAAACAACTGTTGTCAAGGAGATTCAAAAGGAATCCCCTCAGGAAAATACTACACCTAACAGGGACAACACTTCCACTAAAGAAAATACCACGCAAGAAGAAACTTCTCAATCCAATAAAAAAGAGGAGAAAAAAGAAGAGCAGAAAACAACAACTCAGGATTCTTCTACACCTTCCTCAACAAAAGAAACAAGCGATAATGGAACACAGTCAAATACGACGAGTTCTGAAACTAAAACGAACCAGTAATCACCAAAATAGCTTCTTTCCAAATTTGGAAAGAAGCTATTTTTTATTGTTGCAATACTTTTCGTGGTTTGGTTCCCTCAGCTGGACCGATGACACCTGCCATTTCGAGTTCTTCCATAAGGCGGGTCGCACGATTAAATCCAACTGACAAACGACGCTGAATCATTGAAGCGCTAGCTTTCTGGGTTTCGATAACCAAAGCCTTAGCTTCTTCAAAAAGCGGATCGCCACCAGCTTCACCATCAGAAAAATCTCCTTCATTTTCAGGAACATCTCCTGGGTCAAAGCTGTCATCGTAGTCCGCATCTGCCTGAGCCTTGATGAAGTTTACGATACGTTCAACATCATCATCCGAGATAAAGGAACCTTGCAGACGGACTGGATGATTTTCATCAATTGGTTTAAAGAGCATATCTCCTCGACCAAGCAGTTTTTCTGCTCCATTCTCATCCAAGATGGTTCGTGAATCTGTACCTGATGAGACTGCAAAAGCCACACGAGATGGGACATTGGCTTTGATAAGACCAGAGATAACATCAACCGATGGACGCTGCGTTGCGAGAATCATGTGAATCCCTGCGGCACGCGCTTTCTGTCCGAGACGAATAATGGCATCTTCCACTTCCTTGCTAGCCACCATCATGAGGTCTGCCAACTCATCCACAATGACAACAATCAAAGGCAGCGGTACTTGTTTGTACTCAGATTGGCTATTAAATTCCTCGACCTTAGCATTGTAACCAGCGATATTTCTCACACCAACCTTAGCAAAGAGTTCATAACGGTTTTCCATCTCATCCACGACTTTTTGGAGAGCCTTGCTGGCCTTACGTGGATTGGTCACAACTGGTATCAAGAGGTGAGGAATGTCATTGTAAACCGATAGCTCAACCATCTTAGGATCGACCATCATAAACTTGACCTGGTCGGGTCTTGCTTTCATCAGAATGCTAGCGATAATGCCATTAACTGCGACTGATTTCCCTGATCCCGTCGAACCTGCAACCAGTAGGTGGGGCATCTTGGAAAGGTCAAAGGTGCGAGCAGTTCCATTGACAGCCTTACCCAGAGGAATTTCGAGGAGATTTTCTGGTTTAGTCTGAGACTGTTCCCAGAGCTCACGGAAGGAAACGGTCGCAATTTCAGAGTTAGGAACCTCAATCCCGACTAAGGATTTACCAGGTATTGGAGCCTCAATCCGAACATCCTTGGCCGCTAGAGCAAGCGCTAAATCGTCTGCCAGATTGGAAATGCGGTTAACCCGCACACCAACGGCTGGCTTAACTTCATACTTGGTAACAGATGGGCCGATTTCAGCCCGTTCAACTGTTACCTTGATACCAAAGCTAGCAAAGGTTTCTTCTAGGATTTTGATATTTTCTCGAACAATCTTCTTTTCCTTGGACTGATCTTTGGGTTTATCTGGCGCAAAGAGTTGCAAGCTTGGAAGTTTGTATTCGACGGCTTCCTTGGTAGAAAAATCAACCTGCACCTCTTCATCCTCAAAGTCTTCTTCCACATCTGGAACTTCAAAGTCAGCTTGAGGAAGGATAATCTCCGGTTCAATCCATTCTTCCTCAGGAATTGGGGAGAGATCGTAGACTGGTACTTCTGATAAGATTTCTCCCGTTTCAGGATCTACAGGAGGAAGCGGTAGCGCATCCTGCTCTTCTTGTTCTCTCTGAATTCTTGCTGCTTCTTCAGCTTCTTGACGTGCCTTTTCTTCTTCTCTCTTGATGAAACGTTCCTGTTTTCTCTGTTCCTGCTTTTCCATGAAGGATCTGAACTGCGCTCCAATAAAGGCTGCAACATCATAAATAGACCAGGGACTAACCAAGAGTGCCCCAACTAGAATCAAGAGAACTCCAATAAAGTACGATCCGATATTGGAGAAAAGAAAGGATATGGGGATATAGAGTCCAACACCAAGCAAGCCTCCACCAGCGAAGCTAGTCACCCGCATACCAGTCAAGTCCGTCATAACTTGAGATAAGGTCCCTTTTAGAACTGCCTGCTCCAAGCCATATTTCCATACCAAGTAGGCCTCAAAAATCAAGAGCAAACCAGCGAAGATACAAAGAAATCCTGACAGAAGTCCCTCTTGCTTGCGTATCCATTTAAATAGAAAAAGATAAATAAGAAGGGCACCAATGGCCACATAAGCCAAACTTCCAACCACCAGTCGAATGAGATTGTAAAGTGTGACACCTGCTGCACCGAGTTTAAGGGCTGCAATAATCAACAATAAGGCAATTCCTAAGGAAATCAACATCCTCTGGATAGCCTGTTTTCTTTCGAGTTCTGCTTTAGACGGTCTCCGTCTTGTTTTTGTAGTATTCTTGTTTGCCATTCTTCTATTATAACATATTTCACAGCCATTTCGAATAGAGAAAAAGATTGCACCAAATGGTAACAATCTTTCTATTCTAATATTTTTTATGCTTGTGGTTTGCGTAGGTAACCATAAACCACACCACTTACAATTGCTCCAATCAAGACAAAGACAAGGTAAAGAAGAGCATTTGAAGTAAGGGCGATGACGAAGATGCCTCCGTGTGGTGCCATGAGTTTGATTCCTGCAAGACCAACGAGACCACCTGCTACTGCTGATCCAAGAACGAAGCTTGGGATCGCACGAGCTGGATCAGCGGCACCAAATGGGATCGCTCCCTCGGTGATAAATGACAAGCCCATGATGATGTTGGTCAAACCAGAGTTACGTTCTTCTTTGGTAAATTTATCTTTGAAAAGAAGGGTTGCAACAAAGATAGCAAGTGGTGGAACCATTCCTCCAGCCATAACTGCTGCCATGGCTACAGAACCACCTGAAGAAACAGTCGCTGCAAGCGTGCCTGTACCAAAGACATAGGCTGCTTTATTGACTGGTCCACCCATGTCAACAGCCATCATGCTTCCAAGAACGATACCAAGAAGGACAGCTGAACCTCCTCCAAGACCGCCTAGGAAGTCATTCATAGCAGTGTTGATTGCTGCCATCGGGATGTTAACAGCTAGCATGACAAATCCTGTTAAGATTGTTCCGAAAAGCGGTAGGATAAGGATAGATTTAGCACCTTCAAGTGAACGAGGAACTTTAACGTATTTCTTGATAGCAAGAACCAAGGCACCTGCGATAAATCCACCCACAAGGGCACCTAGGAAACCAGATGAGACACCTGCAAGAGTTGAAGTTGCTTCACCACCTGCGGCATAAGGAATTTTACCAAAGGCAAAACCTTCTTTGGCAATAGCACCAGCCACAAAACCTGCTACCAAACCTGGTTTTTCAGCAATAGAGTAGGCTACATAACCAGCAAAGACTGGAAGCATCAAGCCAAAGGCAGCCCCACCGATTTTCATGAACATAGAAGCGAGCTCATGGTAGGATCCGAGATTGCCAAGACTATCTTGTGGCACACCAAAAGCTCCGTCGATTAAGAAGGCAAGGGCAATCATGATACCACCACCGATAACGAATGGCAACATTTGAGATACACCACTCATCAAGTGTTTGTAGAAAGCACCACCGATACTTTGTTTTTCATTAGATGCTGTTGCAGCTTTTGCTCCATTAGCAGCACGGTAGACTTCAGCATCTCCTGAAAGAGCCAAGTTGATCAATTCTTCAGTCTTACGGATACCGTCTGCAACTGGACGGTTAACCAAAGGTTTACCATCAAAACGATCCATTTCTACTGCCTTGTCTGCAGCGATGATAACAGCTTTAGCCTTGCGAATGTCTTCTGCAGTTAGTTGATTACCAACACCGCTAGCACCATTGGTTTCAACCTTGATCCCAACACCCATTTCAGCAGCCACTTTTTGAAGAGCTTCTTGGGCCATGTATGTGTGGGCAATACCTGTCGTACAAGCTGTAACAGCTACGATAAAATCGCCAGAGTCATTAGCAGGTGCTTGAACAGGCTCCTCAGCTTTTTCTGAAGCTTGGTCAAAAAGTTCAATAACTTGATCAGCTGATGTTACTTGACGAAGTTTGTCAGCAAAACCGTCTTTCATCAAGTATTGAGATAATTCTGCCAAGGCTGCCAAGTGAGTATCATTGGCACCTTCTGGAGCAGCAATCATGAAGAAGAGGTCTGTTGGTTGCCCATCCAAGCTTTCGTAGTCAACACCCTTGTTTGACTTAGCAAAGAGAACTGTTGCTTCTTTAACAGCAGAGTTCTTACTGTGAGGCATAGCAATTCCGTCACCCAAACCAGTGGAAGTGAGAGCTTCACGCGCTAAGATCCCTTCTTTAAAGGTTTCAAAATCCGTCACGTAACCGTGATCTACCAAACTTTTAATCATCTCTTCGATGACAGCTGTTTTTTCAGTTGCCTGCAAATCTAGCAACATGACATCTTTTCTCAATAGGTCTTGAATTTTCATCGTTTTTCTACCTCAACTTTTTCATATGTTTCTTTAATAAATTCCGCTGTTGCCAAGTCATCCGAGAAGGTCGTTGCAGTTCCACAAGCTACTCCCCATTTGAAGGCTTCTACTGCATCTTTAGATTTGACAAATTCACCTGTAAACCCAGCAACCATTGAGTCACCAGCTCCCACGGAATTTTTGACTGTTCCCTTGATAGGTTTTGCGAAGTAAGCTCCCTCAGATGTGATAAGAAGGGCACCGTCCCCAGCCATAGAGATGATAACGTTTTGAGCACCTTTAGCTAACAATTCTCGAGCATATTTCTCGATTTCATCTAAACTTTCGAGTTTCACTCCAAAGATGGCTCCAAGCTCGTGATTGTTTGGTTTAACCAATAGTGGCTGGTAGTCCAAACTATCAATTAAGGTCTGTCCTTCAAAATCACAAACCACTTGCGCACCAGTCTGGCGTGTCAATGCAATCAAATCCTTATAGATAACATTGCCTAGGTTCTTAGCACTCGAACCCGCAAACACAACCGTATCTTCTGCTGTCAAACTAGATAAGATAACTTTCAATTCTTCTAGCTGAGCCGGTTCAACATTAGGACCAGTTCCATTGATTTCTGTTTCTTGGTCTGCTTTAATCTTGACATTGATGCGAGTATCTTCTGCTACTTGAACAAAACGTGTCTCAATTTCCTCTTCTGCCAAAGTATCTGTGATAAATTTACCAGTAAATCCTCCGATAAATCCAGTCGCAGTATTTGGAATACCCAAGCGTTTCAAAACTCGACTGACATTGATTCCTTTCCCACCAGCAAACTTATCATCACTGTCCATACGATTGACACTGCCGACTTGAACTTGGTCCAAGCGAACGATATAGTCTATGGATGGATTAAGTGTGACTGTATAAATCATACTTCTATTACCTCCGTTTTCTTCTTAATAGCCTGCAAGAGCTCATGCCCTTGACTTGTGATGACAATAGCGCGTTTGAGAGGTGCTACCTTGGCAAAGCAAGTTTGACCAATCTTTGACGAATCCACCAATACATAGGTTTGTTTGGCATTCTCTAAAATAGCACGCTTAACGGCTCCCTCCTCCATATCTGGAGTCGTATAATAACCATCGTCGACACCATTCATCCCAATAAAGGCACGGTCAAAGTGCAATTGATTGATTTGGTTAAGAGCAACGCCCCCGATACATGCATCTGTTGCCATCTTGACACTTCCTCCAACCATGACAGTTGGAATCTGTTTTTCAACCAACTGAACCGCATGGTGAATGGAGTTGGTCACAACTGTAATATTCTTATTAACCAATTCCTTGATTAAAAATGCAGTTGTCGTTCCAGCATCAATAAAGATAACATCTTGTTCCTTGATAAGAGAGGCTGCTTTTTGAGCCAGCAGCTTCTTCTCTTGAAGGTTTTTGACAGATTTTTCTTGGATGGTTTCTTCTTCCTGCAAGGAGTGAGGTAGTTCTGCTCCACCATGCACACGGCGAAGCTTGTTTTCCGCCTCCAACTCATCCAAATCTCTTCGTACCGTTGATTCTGATGTTTCTAACAAACTAACTAACTTTTCTAAAGAAACCACTTGATGCTGATTAAGTTGCTCTAAAATTAATTGTTTTCTCTCAGTTTTTAACACCAAACCACCTCCTGTTATCGTTTACACTATTCATTCTAGCACAATTTCTACCAAAGTCAAGCAATTTTTATCACTTTCTTTCAAATTCTATCATTTTTCTTATTTCCAAAATTTTTATTGCAAGATAAGTGGCTTTATGGTAGACTATTTGAGTAAGTATTGGAAGATTACTCAAGAGGCTTAAGAGGCCGTGTTGGAAACGCGGTAGGCGTGTAACAGCGTGCGTGGGTTCGAATCCCATGTCTTCCGTTAAATATATAAGACTGCATCTTATGATGGAGTCTTTTCAATATATATAATAAATATTGATGAAAGATGTCATTGAGTATGAGAAGAATAGAATTTATCCAATATAGAAAACTTAAAAACCTTAAAATAGACTTTGATGATAATATTAACATCTTAGCAGGAACAAATGGAACTTGTAAATCATCCATACTTCATTTGATAAGTAACTCTCATCAAAAAGTTTCTAATTCGTCAGATAATCCTGTTTTATCAACCATTCAAAAAATTAATAAAATATTCAATCCTAAGATTGAGGCATTAGCCCGAGGGGATAAAAAATATAATGATCCCGCTCCTGGAGTAGCTGGTACTCTCTATACCGCAGTTTTTGAAAACTATTCTTTAGATTTCAGAAGACATAATAGTAAAACTATAAATAATCATGATCGCTTTGCAATTAAACCTAAATACAAGAGAGGTACTTCTGATAGACTTCCTGAAATTCCAATTATCTATTTAGGAACATTCAGACTATTTTCCTATGGTGAATGGGATGGTGAAAGTAAGTTTAAAAATATTATTAATAAGTTACCAGAAAAATATCTTAATGAGCTAAGTGAGCTCTACAAGAAGTTTACTGGATATGAAATTCATTTTGATGGGAAATTGAATAATTTCGGCGGAATTCGATCTAAGACAGAGTTTTCTACAACTACCAAGGGAATTGATTCAAATACAATTTCTGCGGGTGAAGATAATTTACTTACAATTTTAACATCATTAATTTCATTGAAAGCATACTATGAAAGTATAAATCCTAATGAAAATAATTCTGTAGAAAGTATATTACTAATTGATGAACTAGATGCCTCTTTACATCCTGAATTTCAGATCAAATTGATAAATGAGTTTAAAGAGTTTTCAAATGAATACAAAATTCAAATTTTTTTTACTACTCATAGTTTTTCACTAATTGACTATTCCCTTGATAAAAAAATTGGTAAATTGATTTATCTAACTGATCAAGTTGACCATGTTGATTCATTATCTAATATTAATAAGTACTCAATTAATGCACTATTACAAAATAATCTAGTGCAAAATATTTATGGAAACACCCCAATTCCAGTGCTACTGGAAGATGATGAGGCGAAAGATTTTTTCAATAATTTACTTCAATCATATCAAGAGAACCATAGCATTACGATAATACCCTTTTTTCATATAGTAGATGCAAAGTTGCCCTCTGAAGCAATAAAAGCATTGGCTACAGATAGATATGCTAAACAGTCCAGTATTAGAACTATATCCATAGTTGATGGAGACCAGACTTTAGATCCCAAATCATTAAATCATAACTTACTTAGTCTTCCTGGGGAATCATCCCCCGAAGAACTCATTTTTGATTATCTGAAAGAAATCCTAGTAAATGACGACAATTTTTGGAAAAAAGATGACCTTGTTGCAAGTGGTTACACTAAAAAGTATGTTCAAGATCAATTCCTTTCACAATTAGCTGAATTAGAAACCAAACTCAAATTACCTGGTTCACATCATGGCGATAGACGAGAAGGAAATAAGAAAATTTATCAAAGTGATACTGTTTTTTGGAACTATGTTATGAAATATTGGATTGATAACAATGAACAAGAAGTGAATAAATTCTTTCAAAAATTACACATATCTTTCTATAAAACCGCTCCATTTTATAACATTGATCAATCAAAATGGCCATTATAACTCAATCCAAAATAGAATTATGATTACTTTAGAAAGAGAGTGACGAAACAAATGAGAAGCATTAGTCCGTTACGGTATCCTGGTGGAAAAACACAAGTATATGATTTTGTTAGAGAACTTATTGAATTGAATGGATCAACAACATATATTGAACCTTATATGGGGGGAATGGGGATTGCTTTAAAGTTGCTCTTGAATAACAACGTAAAGAAAATTATGGTAAATGATTATGATAAAGCTATTTATGCATTCTGGTACTCTGTTTTAAATTATACAGATCACCTTATTAACTTAATTGAGACAACTTCTATTACGATTGAAGAATGGAAAAAACAGAGAATTATACAACAAAATAAAGATATGTCTGAAGACCTACTTGAGTTAGGATTCTCAACTTTATTTCTTAATCGAACAAATCGCTCAGGAATTATAAAAGCCGGTGTTATAGGCGGTCTCCAACAGAATAGCGATTATAAACTTGATTGTCGTTTTAATAAAGATAAAATTATTGAAAAAATTAAATTAATAGCTTCTATGAAAAGTAGAATTAAGCTATATAATATGGATGCTGAACAATTTATTCGACTAAATATTACTAAAACAAAAGATTCCTTCACGTTTTTTGATCCTCCCTATTACACCAAAGGCCCTGGTCTTTACACAAATTTTTATAACCACGAAAATCATCTTAATTTATCTTATACTATTAAGAAATATTTGAAAAATAAAAAATGGATTCTCACATATGATGTTGCGCCTGAAATTTTTCAAATGTATAACACTTTCCGCAACGAAAAATATTATTTAAATTATTCAGTAACCAAACCTAGTAAGGGAATAGAATATATCTTTTATTCAAACAATTTAATCATCCCACAAGATACAAGACATTTGAAGAAGGCTTAGAAAATTTATATTTCTAAGCCTTCTATAATGGAGCCGGAGAACGATTTACAAATTATATTGATTTTTAAGGAGGTTCGTCCTCCTTTTGTAACTCCTTTTTTCGCAAAAGAATACCAAGGAATACAAAAGGCAAAAACAAAAAACGTTGATTTAACAACGTTTTTCCAAGGTTGGTGAAAGAATAATGGAGCCGGTGGGAGTCGAACCCACGTCCAAACACCTGCCAACATATTTGTCTACAACCATAGGTTATGTATTGTTTTAACAGTCCCTCGACACATAACTCAAGCCTAGGAACTGCGAGTCTATTAATCTCTTATCAAACCACTAGACAAGGCTTGATCGTATCTCGCTAATCATAAGACCTATCATTGAACACGAGCAATCCAAATCAGGTCACGCCTGCTGGTTTTTAGGCAGCTAAAGCGTAAGAAGTGTTATTTTTTGCAGTTATATTTAACTGAGCGTTTACGTCGCCACACGGGTTGCAAAATATGCCTCATAATGCCTGTCGAATCCGTAACGACCCCAAAAGATGATAGAACCATTATAACCTATCTTCATGAAAAATGCAAAATCAAGCCACCTCTTTAGAAAAGAACCCCTTTTAAGGCTTCCGATAAGACTTGATAACCGGCTACACTTAGATGGAGGCCATCCGTTGTATAGGTTGATTGAAGTTGCCCTTCTGAATCTGTCAAACTATCATAAATCGGCACAAAATCTACCTGCATATAGGCGGATGCTAGAGCCTCATAGGCTTGATTCCATTCTCTGATCTTTTCATTGGTACGAATATATACTGTCTGCTTGTATTCTTCTCCTTCATTGACTGGCAGAATAGAAACAAGCTTTATTTGTGACAGCGGATAATCTCGGTTGAGCGATTGAATCACACCTTCAAGATTATCCAAGGCTTCATTCATGAGAATATCTTTTCCGATATCGTTTGTCCCAATTAAGAGAACAATTTGATCGACAGCATCACCATAAAGATGAGCATCCAAATTCTCTAATAAAAGCCTCGTCTGGTAACCTCGGATGCCTCGATTAACAATCGTCTTGACAGTCCCGAGTAACTCTTGCAAAGGGTAGTATTCTACAATCGAATCGCCGATAAAAATCATATCTGGTTCTAAAAGAGAAATCTGATTGAGTTCACGATACTTGGTTTGAATCTTTGCTTGCTCTTTTAGAAGCCAATTTTCTAATAACTGTACTGCCACCTTATCCCTCTTTCTCTAACCACTTTTCTAGAATCTGATAAACGCCCCCTTGGCTGTTAGCTGGAGCTAGGGCTGTTGCAACTGCCTTGGCCTCATCATCAGCATTTTCCATAGCATAGGCAATTCCAGCCATCTCCAACATCTCAACATCATTTTCGCTATCACCAAAAGCCATGATCTGTTCTGATGTCAAATCCCAGCGCTTGAGTAATTCTTCCAATCCCCAAGCCTTGTGAACACCAGCTTGCAGGATATCAATACAGCCATAACCGCTAGAAACAGCCCTTACACGACCATCAAAGAGATCATTGATTTCCTGCAAAACTGAACTAGAACGTTCTTCACCAACGACCATGCTCATCTTTAGAACTCCTCCAAAGAGGTCTGAGTTTAGCTCATCCACAAAATTGGTCCTTTGGTAAAGTTTTTCAATCATCTCTGGAGTCATAAATTTTTCCAGGTCTGTAAAAATCGTTCCTTCCTTGACAAAACTCCCATTCATACTGGTAACGACGAACTGATCTCGACACTCTCTTCCCTTTAAAATGAAGGAGAGCCTTGTCAACCATAGAATCATCCCAGGTCTGAGCTTGAAGTAATGTATCATACTCAAATATCCGAGCACCGTTAGCAACAACCAGAACTACTCGACTCGCCAAGTGTTCTAATAATTGCCTCATCCGATGGACTTCATTCCCTGTCGCAATGACAAAACGGATATCCCTTTGATCCAGCTGATCTAAAATCTTTTCCAAGCGAGGTAGATCTAGCTGCCCCCTCGGGTCTAGCAAGGTTCCATCCATGTCTGTTGCAATCAATTTAATCGTCATCTCATCTCCTTTAGGGCGAGTACCTACCACTTCAACCCTACATGTTCATTCATTTCTTTATAGGCCATGTCAATTCGTTCCTTAGTCGCCTCGTCCAACTTGTCACGGTGACTGCCTCCCTCGATGAAGTCCTCTAGGATATAGGTCTGATAGAGGAAAAGCGGATAGCCTTCTGGAGAGTAAGTTCCTTTGGGTGTTCGATTGACCCAAGTAGGATGCGCTTTGGCAGCTTCAATCCTTGTCTTTCCATCTTTTTTCTTAATGGTCACATCCATGAGAACACCGCGCTCCGTCCACTTGGCATTTTCCTCATCTTGCATGGTTTCAATGCGTTGATTTGAGAGGAAATTCCCCATGGAATAGATGATCAGTTTTTGTCACCATCTTTTTCAACCGTTTCAGCAGGTTCAACGACATGAGGATGCCCTCCAAAGATAATATCAGCTCCCCAGTCAATCATCTTGTGGTACAGTGTTTTCTGTTCTTCCGTTGGTTCTAGCTGGTACTCAATTCCCATCTGAGGCATGATGACAGTAATATCCGCCTCCTTCTCAGCACGCTCGATTTCTGCCTTCATCTTATCTTCATTCAGGTCAGAAAGATAGCGATTATAGTCCTCTTGAGAGATATACTGCTCAATGCCATTAAAACCGTAGGAATAGGCCAGGAGAGCTACCTTGATACCATTGACTTCCTTGATGACTATAGGGGCTTGGTCACGGGATTCATGTGTGTAGACACCGATGGGTGTCATTCCAGCCTTTTCAATAGCTTGAGCCGTTGAAACCACTCCCTCTATCTGTGAATCTAGGATGTGATTGTGAGCTAGGTCTAAAACTTGATAGCCTGCATCCTTGATCGCATCCATTACCTCACCAGGTGCATTAAAAAGAGGATAACCTGCCAAATAGTGGTCCTTGTTCACAGTTCCTTCAAAGTCACCAATCACTAAATCCGCTTGCTTGAGCCAGGGCTTGACATACTCAAAATTTTCATGAAAATCATAGGTTCCATCTTCTTTAAGAGCTGTTCGGTAGATGGGGATGTGGTAGAGAAGGTCACCATTTGCCATGATACGCGCCGTCGTTTCACCAGACTGATTTTCCTTGGATTGACTGGAAGTACTTGCAGAATCAAGAGTTTGACTACTAGGACTCGTTCCCTTACTACCTTGTACTGCTCGAACTAATAAGTTCCCCCCCATGGATAAGGCAACTGCAAGCAATAACACAATAATAAACTGGGCATTGGTCCAGGATTTATAATTCCGAAAGAAATCCACACTAGTTCTCCACACCCCATAAAGAGAGCCCTGAGACCGTCTATCTTGTCGCTTTTCCATCTTTATTCCCCCCTTGCTTTTACTGCAAGTCTTTTCTTTTATTATACCACAGACAAAAGAGGAATACCGTTTATTATATTATTTTTTAGGAACTTCTGCGGCTTTCTTTCTCGCCTATTTTGTGTTATCATGTAGAGGTAATGAAAGGAGAGAAAATGTCTGCAATAGAACGTATTACAAAAGCTGCTCACTTAATTGATATGAACGATATTATCCGCGAGGGGAATCCAACTCTTCGCGCAGTTGCTGAGGAGGTCACTTTCCCACTGTCTGACCAGGAAATCATCCTTGGTGAAAAGATGATGCAATTCCTCAAACATTCCCAAGATCCTGTTATGGCTGAAAAGATGGGACTCCGCGGTGGGGTTGGACTTGCTGCTCCCCAACTCGATATCTCAAAACGCATTATCGCTGTTTTAGTGCCAAATATTGTGGAAGAAGGTGAAACTCCACAGGAAGCCTACGATTTACAAGCTGTTATGTACAATCCGAAAAATCGTATCCCACTCTGTTCAGGACGCTGCTCTTGGTGAAGGAGAAGGTTGCCTATCTGTTGACCGTAACGTGCCAGGTTATGTTGTCCGTCATGCCCGTGTCACTGTTGATTACTTTTGACAAGGACGGCGAAAAAAACACCGTATCAAGCTCAAAGGTTACAACTCTATCGTTGTCCAACATGAAATTGATCATCTAAACGGAATCATGTTTTACGATCGTATCAATGAAAAAGATCCATTTGCTGTTAAAGATGGACTCCTCATCCTCGAATAAAGAAAAATCCCGTTGCAAGACGGGGTTTTGTGTTATAATAGAGGCATGAAAACAAATGATATTGTCTATGGCGTCCACGCCGTTACAGAAGCCCTCCTTGCAAACACTGGAAATAAACTTTATCTCCAAGAAGATCTTCGAGGTAAGAATGTTGAAAAAGTCAAGGAACTGGCTACAGAAAAGAAGGTATCCATTTCTTGGACTTCAAAAAAATCCCTGTCTGAGATGACCGAAGGCGCTGTCCACCAAGGTTTTGTTCTACGAGTGTCCGAATTTGCCTATAGCGAGCTGGATCACATCCTTGCAAAAACACGTCAAGAAGAAAATCCACTTTTATTGATTCTGGACGGGTTAACTGACCCTCATAATCTGGGTTCAATCTTGCGAACAGCTGATGCGACCAATGTTTCAGGAGTCATCATTCCCAAGCACCGTGCTGTCGGAGTGACTCCTGTCGTTGCCAAAACAGCCACAGGTGCTATTGAACACGTACCGATTGCGCGAGTGACCAACCTCAGTCAAACCCTAGACAAACTCAAGGATGAGGGATTCTGGACCTTTGGAACAGATATGAACGGTACTCCTTGCCACAAGTGGAATACAAAAGGGAAAATCGCCCTCATCATCGGAAATGAAGGAAAAGGCATCTCTAGCAATATCAAAAAACAGGTCGATGAAATGATAACCATTCCGATGAACGGTCATGTTCAAAGCCTCAATGCCAGTGTTGCAGCAGCCATTCTCATGTACGAAGTTTTCCGAAATCGACTATAAAAAAGTTTCCAATCAAGTGATTGGAAACTTTTTTCTTAACTATGTTCTGTGATAAATTTGTAAGCTTCTTGACCAGCGATAGCTCCATCTCCAACTGCTGTTGTTACTTGGCGAAGGTCTTTCTGGCGAACATCTCCAACTGCAAAGATACCGTCAACGGCAGTTTTCATGTGATTATCTGTTACAATCCAGCCTGCCTGGTCTTGAATATTCAATTCTTTAACAAAATCGCTAACAGGATCCAAACCGACATAGATAAAGACACCACCGAAGGTTTGCTCTGTCACTTGACCCGTTTTTACATTTTCAAATACGACAGATTCTACTCGGTTTTCACCTTTGATTTCCTTGACAACAGAATCCCAGATAAAGTTGACTTTCTCATTTGCAAAAGCACGGTCTTGCAAAACCTTTTGGGCACGAAGTTCATCTCGACGGTGAACAATAGTGACGGACTTGGCAAAGCGAGTTAAGAAGAGAGCTTCTTCTACCGCTGAATCTCCACCACCGACTACGAGCAAGTCTTGGTCACGGAAGAAAGCTCCATCACAGACCGCACAGTAAGAAACACCACGACTGTTCAGTTCTTCTTCTCCGGGAACTCCCAAAAGACGGTGTTTAGAACCAGTTGCTACAATGACAGTACGGGTTTCGTAAACTTGATCATCAGTGATTACCTTCTTATAGTCACCCTGGTCTTCAATATTTTCAACATAGCCATAAAGATGCTCCACTCCAAGGTTTTCAAGTGGTTCAAACATCTTTTCAGCTAATTCAGGTCCACTGATGTTGGCATAACCTGGATAGTTTTCAATATCAGATGTGTTATTCATTTGCCCGCCTGACAGACCACCTTCAATCAAAGCCACTTTCAGATTGCTTCGAGCAGCATATAAGGCAGCGGTCATTCCCGCAGGTCCAGCACCGACAATAATCGTATCGTACATTTCGATTCCTTCTTTCTTGTTGTAACTTTCTTTATTCTAACTCATTCTTGCTAGTCACGCAAGGATTATGCCTTGAAAACCAAGAGCAAACTCATGACGGCAAAGGATAACACTGGAACGACCAAAACTCCAATCATAATCATATCATAGAGATGAGCTTGGCGAGCTTTGGCTGTCTTGTCCACACCAGACATAGCTCTCAATCCAATCCAAATCCCCAGAAAAATCACGACAAGGATGGTCGTTAAGATCAAACTCTCGAAATACAAAGAAAATAAATGCAGTAGCATGATCTCTCTCGTTTCTATCTTTTTTAAAGAGTAAACTCAGCTAGTCCAACTAACTGAGTTTTCCTTTTTCTATTATATCAAATATAAGTCCGTTTGTAACTAGCGAAGAATTCTTTTGTTCGTTCTTCTTTCGGATGATTGATGATTTCATCCGGTGTACCAGACTCGATGATTTTCCCTTTATCTAGGAATAGAACCTTGTCTGCCACTTGGGCTACAAAAGACATATCGTGACTGACCAAAATCATGGTCTGACCTGACTTGGCAGCATCTGCAATAGACTTTTCTACTTCACCGACCAATTCTGGGTCGAGTGCCGACGTTGGTTCGTCCAAGAGCAAGACATCTGGTTTCATAGCAAGCGCACGCGCGAGGGCAACCCGTTGCTTTTGTCCACCTGATAAGTGGCGAGGGTAATGGTTTTCACGGTCAGAAAGACCAACCTTGGCCAACTCTTCCTTGGCGATTTTTGTTGCTTCCTCGTCCGATAATTTTTTAACGACAACCAAACCTTCCCTGACATTGTCAAGAGCTGTTCGGCGTTCAAACAAATTAAACTGTTGGAAAACCATAGACAACTTGCGACGAAGGGTTAGGATCTCTTCTTGGCTAATCTTAGAAAAATCAACTTTAAAATTGTCAATCTGAATCGTTCCACTATCTGGAGTTTCAAGGTAATTCAAACTACGAAGAAAGGTTGATTTCCCAGCTCCAGATGAACCAATCAAAGCCACTACCTCACCTTTTTGAATATCCAAGTTCAGATGATTCAAGACTGTCTGTCCTGAAAAGGATTTGCTTAAATTCGAAATCTTAATCATTAACGAAGGTCTCCTTTCACATCTGTAGATACTGTATCCGGCGCTGAGATAGCCATTTTTCTCTCGATGAAACGGCCGAGGCTTTCAATTCCGATATTGACCACCCAATAAACAAGGGCAACAGAGATAAAGCGCTCAAAATAGCGGTAATCAGCTCCACCTAAAATCTGAGCTTGGGCAAAGACCTCCACAACACCTGCGCTAAAGGCTAGAGAAGTTCCCTTGGTCAAACCGATGAGGGAATTAATCAAGGTTGGAGTCGCCACAACGGCCGCATTTGGAATAATCACGCGACGGTAAACTTGAGCTCGCGTCATACCCAAACTGCGTGCCGCCTCAATTTCACCTGGGTTAACAGAAAGGATGGCCGCACGAATCGTTTCACTTGCATAAGCCGCCTCATTAAAAGCAAAGGCCACAATCGCAAAAAGTGCCGCTGGAATCGCATTGATATTAAGACCAGTTCCCCATTGTTGGTTGATAGCTTTCAGTAACAAAGGAATTCCGTAGTAGGTCAACATAAGTTGGACTAGGATTGGGGTACCTTTTAAAAAGCTAACGAAAAAGGCCTGCAAAGGATATAAAATCTTAACACGATTGATCTTAACAATGGCAAAAATCAGGGCAAGCAGCAAACCAAAGAGTGCACCTCCAAGCGTCAACATCAAGGTTGTAGGCAGTTGTTGGACAATCCTTGGAATTCCATCAAAGACCGAACGCAAACTAAAGAGCTTACCATCCGGAATGAGTTGCATCAAACTTTGGTACCAATCTGATGCTAAAAATGTTGTAACAATCATAAAAACATCCTCTCCTGATAATGATTCATTCTATCATACTTCTGTTCGCAAGCAAATTATTTGCTACGGGCTACTCAGACTTTGTCTATCTTCTAGTTTATCACACTTTAAAACAGGGAGGCTATATATTTTACCTATCAAGGAGATAAATAAAAACTATCTCAAACCTAGGTCCTCATAGTTTTTTCTATAGCCGATTTGTTTAACAGCACCATTCTCCACCAAAATTGGACGTTTCAATAACATACCATCACTCGCTAGAAGCTTGGCTGCTTCTTGTTTTGACAAACTTCCCACCTTATCTTTTAGACCCAGTTCGCGGTATTTGATCCCGCTAGTATTGAAAAATTGTTTCACTTCAAAACCGGAAGTTTCCAACCAGTTCAAAATCACGTCTTCACTTGGTGTTTCTTCTACGATGTGGACATCTTGGTATTCCAGTCCAAGTTTATCCAATTCATTTTTTGCTTTCTTACAAGTTGAACATTTTGGGTATTCGATAAATTCTAACATCTTCTTTTCTTTCTATTTTTTATTTTCTTGAAATGCTGCACCTTCATGTTGCAAGAGCCAGGCTTTCTTTTCGACTCCCGATGCATAGCCTGTCAGACGATTGCCTGATCCCAGCACACGGTGACAGGGTACGAGGATGGACCAAGGATTACGCCCCACTGCTCCGCCAATCGCTTGAGCAGAAGCTACTTGCAAGTCTTGAGCTATTTGTCCATAAGTTACTGTTTGTCCATAAGGAATGGCCTGTAAATAAGCCCAGACCCGCTTTTCAAAATCCGTTCCAATAGGAGCCAAAGGTAAGTAAGATAGGTCCTGAACACTGCCTTCGAAATAGGTATCTAAATAGGAAATAACTTGCTCTAATACAGGATGGCTAGCAACTTCTTCTATCGTTTCATCCCCTAATCCCCTCTCAAAATGGGTTTGGTCCTGTACCCAAATTCCATACAGATATTGCTCGTCAGCAACTAAGGATAAGGTTCCAATTGGCGACGGGTAGAGCATTTTTGTGTACTTATTCTGCTTCATTTTTTTAATTTCTGATAGGCCAAACGTTCCCCATCAACTGGAACTTTACCAACCTGTTGGAAGCCTAGCTTTTCAAAGATATGCTGCATGACCTTGTTTTCTGCATGCGTATCTGAACGAAAATCTAGATAATCAAAACCTTCAATCAAGCCTTCTAGGAAAGTCTGAGCAACACCTTGTCCTTGGACATCTGCTGCCACAGCGATACGGTGCAAGACCAGATATTCTGATTCTCCCCCCCTGCCAACTTCCTTCATAAATGGCTTCATAGGCTTTCTCTGGACTCTTGGTCACAGCAGCATAGGCTAGTAGTTCTCCTTCTTCCAAGGCCACATAGGCTTGACCTGAGATGATATCATCGATAATGATGTCGGCATTTGGATAGCCATTTTGCCACTGGTCGCTACCAGACTTGGCTAAGCACTTTTTAGCATCCTCCATCACCTGCATAATGGCATCTACTTCGTTTGGAAAAGCTAAACGAATCTCCATCTTTTCCCCTCATTTCTAACTAGTTTCTCTCATCATAGCATAATTTAAAACTTTCTACAAGCAGTTGAAACTTGACTTTTGTTTTTTATTATTTTATAATCTAGTTATTAAAACTAGATAAAAAGGAGTTGGAAATGAATTCTAACTTTTCCTACCCAAAATGGGAAGACATTCCGAACATTGACCTCTATCTGGATCAGGTTTTGCTTTATGTCAATCAAGTCTGTGCCCCTATCTCTCCAGATAAGGACAAGGGGCTAACAGCATCCATGGTCAATAACTATGTCAAACATGGTTACCTGACAAAGCCAGACAAGAAAAAATACCAACGCAAACAGATTGCCCGTTTGATTGCCATCACTACTCTCAAGTCTGTCTTTTCAATCCAAGAAATCGCTCAGACCCTCAATACTCTGCAAACTCAATCGAGCTCAGACCAGCTCTACGACGCTTTTGTAGACTACATGAACCATGGGATTGATCCAAAAAACCCTATTATCCAAACCAGCTGTCAAACGGTTAAACTCTATCATCAAACTCTAGACTTAATCCTTATCAAAGAAGAGGAGGAAATCCAATGAATACCAGTCTAAAACTCAGTAAAAAGCTCAGTTTTGGAGAGGAAATTGCTAATAGTGTGACCCATGCTGTGGGTGCCGTTATCATGCTCATCCTACTCCCTATTTCATCCACCTATAGTTATGAAGCACACGGGTTTTTATCATCCTTTGGCGTCTCTATTTTTGTTATCAGTCTCTTTCTCATGTTCCTCTCGTCAACCATTTACCACTCTATGGCCTATGGTTCGACCCACAAATACGTCTTGCGAATCATCGACCATTCTATGATTTACGTGGCTATCGCAGGCTCTTATACGCCGGTCGTATTGACTTTGATGAATAACTGGTTTGGCTATCTGATTATTGCCATTCAGTGGGGAACGACCATCTTTGGCATCCTCTATAAAATCTTTGCTAAAAAGGTCAATGAGAAATTCAGCCTTGCCCTTTACCTGATCATGGGCTGGTTGGTTCTGGCTATCATTCCTGCCATTATCAGTCAAACAACGCCAATTTTCTGGAGTCTTATGGTAACTGGTGGACTCTGTTATACAGTTGGAGCTGGATTTTACGCTAAGAAAAAACCTTATTTCCACATGATTTGGCATCTCTTTATCCTAGCGGCATCTGCACTCCAATACATCGCCATTGTTTATTACATGTAAAAAAGTTGAGAATCTTTTCTCAACTTTTTTCTTTACTCATATTGATAAAATACTGGTGCAAGCGAGCATCATCTGTCAATTCTGGATGAAAAGAAGTTACCAGCATATTTTTTTCTTGGGCTGCAACGATTTGATCATCAACTGTTGCTAAAACTTCCACACCCTCTCCAACACTGCTGATAATCGGACCACGGATAAAGGTCATGAAAATCTGACCGACTCCCTTACATTCTGCCTCTGTATAAAAACTTCCTAGTTGCCGCCCATAGGCATTGCGCTCAGCTACTATGTCCATAGTCGCTAGATGACTTTCTTCCTGAGAAGTGATTTCCTTAGCCAGCAAAATCAAGCCTGCGCAAGTACCAAAAACTGGAAGGCCAGATAAAATAGCTTCTCGGATGGGAAGCAACATCTGTTGGTCACGCAAGAGCTTGCCCATGGTTGTAGACTCACCGCCAGGTAATATCAAACCCACCAAGTCACTCTGATGCTGTTGAAAATCGTCTAAATTTCTGATTTCAACACTAACAACACCTAACTTTTCTAGCACTTTTGCATGTTCTGCAAAGGCACCCTGCAGGGCTAATATTCCGATTTTCATCTATTTTCCTCGCTCTGCCATGAGAATTTGAATTTCATTCTCATTGATACCAACCATGGCTTCCCCTAGATCTTCAGAGATTTGAGCCAGAATTTGAGGATTTTGGTAGTTGGTTACGGCCTTAACAATAGCACTTGCTCGTTTAACAGGATCTCCTGACTTGAAAATACCTGAACCGACAAAGACGCCCTCTGCCCCCAATTGCATCATTAACGCAGCATCTGCTGGCGTTGCAACACCTCCAGCTGCAAAGTTTACAACTGGCAACTTACCATGTTCGTGGACATATTGAACCAATTCAATAGGGACTTGCAAGTCCTTAGCAGCCACATAGAGCTCGTCCTCACGTAGGTTTTGAATACGGCGAATTTCTTGATTCATCATACGCATATGACGAACGGCTTGAACGATATCTCCTGTTCCTGGTTCTCCTTTTGTCCGAATCATGGAAGCTCCCTCAGCGATACGACGCAAGGCTTCACCCAAATCCTTGGCACCACAGACAAAAGGAACTTGGAATTCTTTCTTGTCCACATGGAAACGGTCGTCAGCTGGAGAAAGCACTTCACTCTCATCGATATAGTCAATCTCAATAGCCTCTAAAATCTGAGCTTCAACAAAATGCCCAATTCTGACCTTGGCCATTACTGGAATGCTGACAGTTTCTTGGATTTCCTTAATCATCTTTGGGTCGCTCATACGGGAAACCCCACCAGCTGCACGAATATCAGCTGGAATCCGTTCCAAGGCCATAACAGCTGCCGCACCAGCAGCCTCTGCGATACGAGCCTGTTCAGGGTTCTGAACGTCCATGATAACCCCACCTTTGAGCATCTGAGCCAAGTTTTTATTTAGTTCATAACGATTTTCAGTCATTTCTTAATCCTCATCATTTGTATTGGTAGCTACCATTTCATTTTAAGGCAGATTAGAAGGAATCACAAGATAAAAAAAGGATAATTGTATGGGTACAGATTGATACTCAATGAAAATCAAAGAGCAAACTAGGAAGCTAGCCGCAGGCTGTACTTGAGTACGGTAAGGCGAAGCTGACGTGGTTTGAATTTGATTTTCGAAGAGTATAACTAAAAAACTATCTGACCTTAACCTAAGGCCAGATAGCTCAGCTATTGTTATTTCAGCTGTAAGTGCAGCCATTGTAATGTAGTTGTATGGTTTGTTGAAATGTGGCAAGAAGAATAGGTCTGTCAATGCCAATTTATCAATCGTTACATGCTCTTGGATAGCAAGTGAGAACATGTGGATTCCCATACTGATAGCAGCATCATGTGAAACCATTTGTGCACCAAGGATTTCGCGGCTGTCTTTGTCAAAAACAATCTTGATGGCAACTTCGTGGTTGTCATGCTTCATAAATTCTGGTTTTTGAAGATCGTTAAAGCCAGTTTCAGTTGCATTGTAACCTGCTGCTTTTGCTTTTTCAAGAGTCAAACCAGTTGAAACCATGTGAAGACCATAGATTGAAATACCGTTTGATCCTTGCACACCGATTCCTTCCAATTCATGTCCACAAGCGTTATAAGCACCAACGATACCAGTACGTACAGCGTTAGATGCAAGAGCGATGTAGCTTGTATCTTTACGAGCATTGTCATAAACAGTCGCACAGTCACCAACAGCGTATACACCTGGGATAGATGTTTCTTGTTTCTTGTCTACAAGGAAGGCACCGTTGCGGAAAAGTTCAATCTTACCATCTGCAAGAGCTGTGTTTGGACGGAAACCAACAGCAAGAACCACCATATCCACATCAAATGTTTCTTTGTCTGTTACCAGGCGTTCAACTTTACCATCACCTTGGATGGCTTTAACTGTTTGACCAAGTGCCAAGCGGATGTTATGGTCTTCCAAGTTTTTCGCCATCATTTGGGTAAAGTCTTTGTCATAGTAGCCGTTCAAAACAGTGTCTACGATATCAACAAGCACCACTTCTTTCCAAGACGTTCGAAAGCTTCAGCCAGCTCAACACCGATGTAACCACCACCAACAACGGCAATGCGCTCAAGGTGTTTGCTCTTGTCAGCAAGTTTTTCGATGACTTCTTCTGCATTTTGGTACAACTTAACAAATTGAACATTTTCAAGTGTTGCTTTGAATTCTCGGTTACCCTTAACGATTTCAACACCTTCGATTGGAGGCAAGATTGGAGTTGAACCAGTTGCAAAGATTAATTTATCATAAGACTCTTTGTGTTCTTTACCTTCAACTTCAGCAGTCACAACTTTGTTATCGTAGTCAATTGAAAGAACTGGTGAGTTCATGTAAATTTTAGCACCTTTTGCTTCCAATTTTTCTTTATCAGAGTAGAAGAGACCTTCTGGGCCATCAATTTGTTCCCCGATCCAAAGCGCCATTCCACAACCAAGGAATGAAATATTTGAGTTTTGGTCAAATACTACGATTTCGTTCTCATGACCAAAGTTATCCAACATCGTATTAATACAAGCTGTACCAGCGTGGTTAGCACCAACTACAACGATTTTACTCATAGAAAAATTCCTACCTTTAATTTTTGATTTACTTTTCTAGTATATCATTTACTGTTAGCGTTTACAAGACATTTGCTCAGAATTCTCTTTTTTTCAGAAAAAAATACACTTAATATTAACAAACCTTATTTTTCTATCGTTTTCATTCTAATTTTGAGCATATTTCTTGACTTTTTGTCAAAATCCATTTGTGAAAACGCTGACTTTATGGTATGCTAGTTACATGGAAATAAAATGTAAGGGGTTTAATTTTTCTTTAACCAACTTATATTGAATGATTTCCTATGAAAGAAAGGAGCTGGTAGCTTGCCTCTTCATTCACGTTCTGAACGGCTAATGGGAACAACTATCACGATTTCATTAGTAGATGAGCGGGCAGAAATCCTGCTTCAGGGCGCTTTTGACTTGCTTAAGGAGCTCGAATACCGCTTCAACGCCAATAGTCAAGAATCCGAACTGATGGAAATCAACTACCAGGCTGGAATCACACCTGTTAAGGTTCATCCTGACCTATTTGAACTGATTGCTCTTGGACTAGAGCACAGCCTAGCTCCCTCTAGCCATCTAAATATCAGTATCGGTCCCTTGATTCAAACCTGGCGAATCGGCTTTGCAGATGCACGACTTCCAGAGTTAAACGAAATCGAAGCTGTCTTGCCTCTAGTTAACCCGCATTTTATCAAGTTGGATCCGACTAACTTTACTATTTTTTTAGAGAAGAAAGGAATGAAGCTTGATTTAGGTTGTTTAGCCAAGGGCTATAGTGCAGATAAGGTTGCCCAGTATTTGAAAACACACGGTGTCACCTCTGCCTTGATCAACCTCGGAGGAAATATCCTCACCATCGGGAATAACCAAGCCAAAGAAGGGAAAGCCTGGCAGATTGGGATTCAAGATCCGCGAAATCCTCGTGGCAATCATCTCCTAACCATTCCTGCTTCTAACAAATCCGTTGTCACTTCAGGTATCTATGAACGCCACCTGACAGTAGATGGAAAAGACTACCACCATATCTTTGATAGTAAGACAGGATTTCCTGTCGAAACCGATCTTGCTAGCCTAACGATTGTCTCTGATAAATCCGTTGATGGTGAGATATGGACAACACGCCTTTTCGGAGAACGAAGCGCTTCTATCCTCTGGCAAGTCGAAAGTATAGATGGGATTGAAGCCATCCTCATCGACAAAGAGGGACGCCTTGCATGTTCTTCAGGCCTTCAAAATTGTATTATGTAAAAAGAGAAAGGAAATCTCATGCTAAAACTTATTGCCATTGTTGGAACGAACTCTAAACGTTCTACAAACCGCCAATTGCTCCAATACATGCAAAAACACTTTGCGGATAAAGCTGAAATTGAACTCGTTGAAATCAAGGATATCCCTGTTTTCAACAAACCTGCAGATAAACTTCTTCCCGCTGAAATTCTTGAAATTGCAGCTAAAATTGAAGAGGCTGATGGTGTGATTATCGGTACTCCTGAGTACGACCACTCTATCCCTGCAGTTTTGATGAGCGCTCTTGCTTGGCTATCTTACGGTATCTACCCACTTTTGAACAAACCAATCATGATCACTGGTGCTTCTTACGGTACACTTGGTTCATCTCGTGCCCAATTGCAACTTCGTCAAATCTTGAACGCTCCTGAAATCAAGGCAAATGTTCTACCAGATGAATTCTTGCTTTCACACTCTCTTCAAGCATTTAACCCAAGTGGCGACTTGGTTGACCTTGACGTCATCAAGAAATTGGATGCCATCTTTGATGACTTCCGTATCTTTGTGAAAATTACTGAAAAATTGCGCAATGCACAAGAATTGCTTCGCAAAGATGCTGAAGAATTTGACTGGGAAAATTTGTAAGATAGGAGACCGAAAGAATGAAATTTGTTGGACTTGTTGGATCAAACTACGATCAATCATATAACCGCAAACTCTTGGAATTTATTCGTCGCAATTTCAAATTCAAATTTGAATTAGAAGTCCTTGAAATCGACGAAGTTCCAATGTTTAACCAAGACGAAAAATGGGACGAAAGCTTCCAATTGCGTTTCTTGTATAACAAGATTACACGTGCTGATGGTGTTATTATCGCTACTCCTGAGCACAACCACACTATCTCAGCTTCACTTAAATCTGTACTCGAATGGCTTTCATACGAAGTTCATCCATTTGAAAACAAACCTGTTATGATTGTGGGTGCATCATACTATGACCAAGGAACATCACGTGCCCAAGTTCACCTTCGTAAAATCCTTGATGCTCCAGGTGTTAATGCCTACACGCTTCCAGGTAACGAATTCCTTCTTGGTAAGCCAAAGAAGCTTTTGATAACAATGGAAACATCACCAACGAAGGAACTGTTAAATTCCTTGAAACTTGCTTAGATAACTTTGTTAAATACGTAGGAGTCGTTTCGAAATTGAAAAAACCAAAACCAATCGAACCAGAAGACTTGGATTGTGGAAAACCAATTGCTACAACCATTACAGAAGTTGATCCTGACGATCCAGAATGGGTAGAAAAAGTTGCAGCAATCACTGGAGCTGTTTCTGGTGATACCTATGTCAAATTGGACCACGGTATCTTGACAGTTAACCAAATTGATATGTTCTTGAAAGCTATGCCGTTTGAATTGACATACGCTGACGACAACAACCAATTCCTCTACTACAACAACGCTCACCAAGATCCAGACACTATGTTCGCTAAACGTGTACCACCTCAATCAGGTAGCCGTATGTCGACTGTTCATGGTTCTCTTCCACCAGCACGTATGAAGAATGTAGAGTGGGTTATCGGAACACTTCGCAACGGAAACCAAGAATACGTCCGTACGATCGTTCCAGGTTCTCCTGCAGGTGTCATCAACACACACAACTACCAAGCAATGTACTATCCTGATGGATCATACGCTGGAATCAATGAAATTGTCTTTAACTTCCAACCATGGCTTGACTGGTACCTAAAAGAAACTGGTCAACGTTTGGTGGGTGGTAGCGGACCATTTGCTCCTGCAGCTGGAGGTCATGGAGACGCAGATGCTACTTCTGGTGCTTCTGATACTCCTGATGGTGGAGGTCATGGAGGCGGCGCTGACGCTACTTCTGGTGCGAGCAACTAAGAAACCAAAAAGGAGCCAAATGGCTCCTTCTTTTTTATTACAACAGAAAAGGGGAATGTAAATCATCTACACCCCCTTTCATTTTATGAGTTAGGATCATCTATACTACGGCCGTGCAATCCTTTTTCACGTTGTACTTGGCGTAGTTTTTCTGGCGTGACATCATTTCCTTCCTCGTCCACAATTTTGATTCCTTCAATGTGGTGACGAACAGAACGACGATAGCCTTCGATGTACTCCTCACGAAGTTTAGCTTGTTCCACTTTTTCAGCAGAAGTTAAGCCTTCTGTTTTTTTCTTTTTAGCAAGCTCGTTAATACGAGCGATTTTTTTCGGATCCATTTCTTCTCCTTTGTGATAAGATACAGTCCGTTTGACTGAGTTTATTTGGTATTGATTTGGTTGAAACGTGCAAGTTTAGCTGCTTTCTTAGTTAATTGCGACAAGATAGCCAAGCGATTTTGTCGGACAGTCCGATCTTCAGCCATTACCATGGTATTTCAAAGAAAGCATCAATAATTGGGCTAAGCGCAAAGAGTTGTTCTAATTGCTGACTTGCAGTCCCTGATAAAACGAGGGATTCTACGGCTTCTGCCAAGGCTTTCTCTTCTTCATTCTCAAAGAGAGCAGGATCAACAGTATCAGTTCCCTCAGCTTTTTCAGCCAAGTTAAAGGCACGTGAGAGGGATTCGACAGACGATTTGAAATCTTCTTTCTTGCTTGCTTCTACAAGAGCACTTGCTGCTTCTAGCATATCTGCCACAACAAAGTTTGAACTTGCAAGAACTGCTTCCTTGATGTCTTTTGGAGTAGAACCCATCATCTTATCAACACGAGCCTTGATAAAGTCCGTAACCTCTGCTTTATTTTCATAAGTCAAGCTGTCAAATTTCAAACTGTAAAGGCTATCGATCAGCTCATCCATAGCAATGTGCCAACCAAAAGCATCCAAGATACGAACCACACCTTGGGTCGCACGACGAAGGGCATAAGGATCATTAGAACCTGATGGAATCAAACCTACTGAGAAGAAACTCAAAATTGTATCCAATTTGTCTGCAATGGCTAGAATAGCTCCCACCTTACTCTCTGGAAGTTCTCCTTCGGCTGATGTAGGCATGTAGTGTTCACGAATAGCAGCCGCAACTGCTGGAGTTTCCCCAGCAAGAAGGGCATATTTCTCACCCATAATTCCTTGAAGTTCATCAAACTCACCAACCATACCCGTCAACAAGTCAAACTTGTAAATAGCTGCTGCACGAGCTAGGTCAACTGTTTCATCCACTGACAAGCCAGCTTTTTCTGCCAAGAGAATGGCAATCTGCCCCGTACGAATCATGTGTTCACGAAGAGAACCAATCTTTTCGTGGAAGGTCACATGGTTCAATTTTTCGACAAGGTCAGAAATGACCAATTTTTGGTCTTCACGCCAGAAGAATTCTCCGTCTTCCAAACGGGCAACTAAAACTTTTTCGTTACCCTTGATGACATTTTCCAAATGCTCTGCATTTCCGTTACGAACAGAAATAAAGTTTGGCAAGAGTTTTCCATCTTGATCTCGGACAACGAAGTAACGTTGGTGTTCTTTCATCGAAGTCACCAAGACTTCTTCTGGAACTTCAAGGTATTTTGCATCAAAACTTCCCATAAAGGCAGTTGGGTATTCAACCAAGTTCAAGACTTCATTGAGCAAATCAGCATCAATTTCGATACGTACACCATGTTCAGCTTCGATTGCCTTTATTTGGTCAACAATCATTTGCTCACGTTCACGAGGATCCGCGATTACAAACTGCTTACGAAGATCTTCTTCGTAGCTCAATGCTGACTGAATCTTAGTTTCTTGCCCCAAGAAACGATGGCCACGACTCACACGACCGCCCTTGATATCAAGGAAATCCAAGTCAAATTCTTCTTCATCTAAAAGAACTGTCAAAGTGTGTACAGGGCGGATATATTCAAAAGCGTTGTTAGCCCAGTGCATGCTGACAGGGAAAGTTAGTGACTTCAAGACGTCTACTACACCTGGAACAATGGCTTCAACTGGTTGCCCCACTTCTTCCTTGGTAACATAGACATATTCTTCACCCTTGATTTCACGGAATTCAATATCTTCAACTGTCAAGCCTTTCCCACGGACAAATCCTTGAGCTGCTTTGGTAAAGTTTCCATCACTATCCAAGGCAATTTTCTTTGCTGGTCCCTTGAAATCTTCTGTCAAATCAGACTGTTTGTCTGCAAGACCAGTCACACGAACAGCCAAACGGCGTGGTGTTGAGAAGGTTTGAATGGCTTCAAAGGAAAGACGATTTTCCTTGAGGAAGGCTGCCATTTTTTCACCTAGTTGTTTTTCACTTGGAGTTACTACGTAGGCTGGTAACTCTTCAAGACCGAGTTCTACTAATAAGTTTTTTGTCATGTTTTTTCCTTTACATTTTCTTCAATCTTTTTTGATATGCCCCTTAGGTACTGGGGACGTCGCTAATTAACTTTGTGAATCTGTATGGAAATCTAATGCAAAATTGATCAAGATTTCCAACAGTCTCATCAAAGTGGATTTAGCTGACTGATTTTTGAACCCAAGGTTTCAAAAATCCCCACATAACAGTACGGCGGTGCATATCCCTCTAGCAAGTCTTCGACTTGTCTTTAACGATTTTAGAGCACAGTATTACTTACTATTCTGCGTCTTCTGCTAGGAGTTTAGCTCGTGTTGCTTCATCCAAAAGTGGGTAACCTAGGCGTTTGCGTTCTGCGACAAAGGTTTTGGCTACGACACGGGCCAGGTTACGGATACGGGCGATATAGCCTGCGCGCTCAGTTACAGATACGGCACCACGCGCGTCAAGCAGGTTAAAGGTGTGTGAACATTTGAGAACATAGTCATAGGCAGGGTGAACCAATCCTTCTTCCAAGGCACGACCAGCTTCCTTTTCAAACTTATCAAAGTTTTCCAGCAACATTTCTTGGTCCGAAATTTCAAATGAATATTTTGAGTGCTCGTACTCAGGCTGGATAAAGATTTCTCCGTATTTTACACCATCAGCCCACTCGATATCATAGACAGAGTCCACTTCTTGAATGTAAGAAGCCAAACGTTCCAAACCATAGGTAACTTCCGCAGTCACAGGGCCAGTTGCCAATCCACCGACTTGTTGGAAGTAAGTGAACTGAGTGATTTCCATACCATCAAGCCAAACTTCCCAACCGAGACCAGCAGAACCAGTCGATGGATTTTCCCAGTTATCTTCAACGAAACGAATATCGTGCTCCAAAGGATTGATACCCAATTTTTCCAAAGACTCAAGGTAAAGTTCCTGGATATTTGATGGAGAAGGCTTCATAACCACTTGGAATTGGTGGTGTTGGTAGAGACGGTTAGGGTTTTCCCCATAACGACCGTCAGCAGGACGGCGTGATGGCTCCACATAAGCCGCATTCCATGGCTCAGGCCCAATAGCACGAAGGAAAGTGTAAGGGCTCATTGTCCCCGCACCTTTCTCATTATCGTAAGCCTGCATGAGCATACAACCTTGGTCATTCCAAAATTGTTGCAAAGTCAAAATAATTTCTTGAAATGTTAATTTCTTAGACATTGAATACTCCTTAATAAAAAATGATTTTTTGCGACACGAGTCTGCCTTGTCGATTACACGAGGCAAGACGAGTTAGTACTGCGTCTGGCTCAGGCACTCTAGTGCTGTGCGTGGGGCAGTCCGACTGTAAGGAGGTCTCTGCCACTGACGCAGTAAAATGTTAATTTCTTAGACATTGTTTACTCCTTTTATAAATTCTTGCGACTTTGGATACAAAAAGAACCGTGTCTTTACTCCTAAGTCTGTGACCTAGGGGCGTCAGAAACGCGGTTCCACCCTAATTTATTACTTCATTGTTTTTTTAAAAAAATACGACAGAAAGCGCCAGTTTCTTACCTTGTTCTACTTGGCTCCCACTATCCCAAGCTCGCTTGAAGAACGCCATAAGACTTTCTTTCCTAGCTAGTATTATAGCAGATTTTCTAGCTAGTGTAAACCAAAAATGAGTCTGAAAACAAAGTTCCAGACTCATTTAATAGTAAAGCTTCAGAAAATCCTGTTTAAGGATGTCTTTTCACTTTTGGTTTTTTGCCATGCAGATTTCTCTTGGCTTGTTTCAAGGCTGTAATGGCATCTTTGACATCTTCTTGGCTAGCTCCTGGATCTTTAAGGAGTTCCTGTGCCTCTTTAAAAGTTAAAAGATAAGCTGCTTTTTCTTTCTTGTCTGCATAGATAAATCTCGCGTTCTTTTCTTGGAAAAGGCGTTCATCTTTGACCAGTTTCTTCAGACTAGAGAAGTCAGTAGCTTTGCCATTCAGTTTGCTTTTAGCTGTTGCTAGGACAATAAGAGATTGATCAATTTGATCCTGTTTGACTTTAGGATCTACAGCTAGTAAGGCAATTTCTTGGAAGGCACGATCATAAGCTCGACGTACTTTTTCCTTGGCATTCGCATATCGTCCAGTTTTAGTCGTTGCATAGTAAGCTTTCATAGCTTCTTTCAAGGCTGTAACGTTCGAATCTTTTCCATCCAAAGCCTTACCAGCAGCTTCAAGACTAGCGAGAACGCCATCAATCAATTCTTGCTTCAACTTGCTTGACAAGGCTGACTGCGCCACTTGGAAAGCTTGGTCATAAGCTTTTCTCTTATCTGCACTACTATTAAAGTAGCGAGACGTTTCTACCAGTTCTTTTTGTTGATTTACCGCAGCAATCAAAGCCAACTTAGACACAACAGATAGACGCAAAGCATTATTTCGACCTGGCTGAACGAGCAAGGAAACGAGATCTTCAAGGAGTTCATATCCAGTTGGCAAGGTGACTTGTACAGTATAACGACCTGTAGCAACTTTCTTACCAAAGGCGTATTGACCGTATTTTTCAGCAGGAAGAGTGATACTTGTCCCATCTTCACCTTTCAGAACCACTGTAGTCGTCTTTGGAACGGCTTGATTGAAGGAAACAGACACTGGTGCATATTCTAGGAGATTTGCTAGGAAGGTAATGGTTTGGAAACTATTTTCTTCCGTCAAGTCAAACTCTTGGGACAAGGCACTGATAAATTTCAATTCTGTTCGGTCATAACTGAAAATTTCTGCTGTATAATGACCAAACTGTAAGAAATGAATCGCTTTTGTCTTGTCAACATCAACATATTGTCCCTTGCTATTTTTGATTCGATAGACGTAGAGGGTATCAATATCCTGGTTTGTTTTTGCATCCTTCAAGGCAATTTTCACTCGACCACTATTTTGATCGCGGACAAGTTCGGCAAGTGAGATATAGTCTACATTTCCTGCATAGTCCTCAACAAGATAGTAAATATTAGCCTTATCAACATCCTTAGGAAGTGTATAACTACCGTCAGCATTGGCCTTAATCAGATGGGTGTTCTCAAGCGCACGAGTTCCAGACTGGTCTTTCTCAGATAGAACCATGGTCCCTTTCTGGTCAAATGGTGTCAGGTAGAAGACTTTTTCTGAAAGGATACCGCCTTGACCCACATCTTTTGGTTTACGAGCTACGAATTCTTGGTTTCCATCTTTAAAGCGAATATAACCACTTGTGATGACAGGTTTTTGAGTATCAATCTGAATTTTAAAGGTTGTGTGTTGTTCTTTAGCTCCTGGAACGTCTGGTGTATAACTGATAACATAGTCATATAAACCATCTGCAACAGTATTGCCATCAAAATCCTGACCTCTCCAAGCGGTATTATCTAGAATATAACTCTTCAGATTTCTACTGTCTCCATCAAAGTAATTCTTGCGAAGATCCTTTGCATCGCCCTCCCAAATAGGATGTTCATGCTTGGTATCCGTAGCCGCATAAACTGTAGCCCGAAGATTTACAAGATTTCTCAAAGCAACCGTTTTGTATTCAACTAGGTCTTTGTTTCCATCATCATTTGGAGAAATGGCAATACGGACATTCCCTTTTTCGTCCAACTGAAGAACATGCTTACCTTCAGCATTTTGTTCGATTCCAAGAACGGTAATTCGGCGTCCTTGGCGTTGACCTTTAGACACTAGAAGGTCATTTTGCAAGGTAGCTAGATAGGTAGCATCATTAGAGTAGTTAACGGCGGGATTTTCTTTGTCTACTTCCGTGTAAAATCCATTTTTCCCTTCTCGGACAAGATTGTAAATTGGTTTTTCGACAGCATGGAGATTTTGAAATTCTCCTCGGAAGCCCATAAATGCAAGACTCACAATATCCCCATCATCTGCTGGATCTACAAATCTAACAAACCCTTCAAGGAAATAGCCATTTGGCATTTGTTTGCTGAGTTCAGCAGCAAATTTTCGAGCATCCACTTTAACAGTGACTGTTTGACTGCTGTGGGCTTTGACTGTCACTTCAGGCCAGACTGTCTCCGTTAGTCTTCGAGGTCGAAGGGTGAATTTCCATCTTGGACTTCGTCTGTATTGGTATTCACTACCATCTTGAGAGTACGGTCAGTATCTGAAATGTTGTGTACAGTAACCTTGAAAGTAAATTGATCTCCAACATTTCCTAAAGTCACGCTTGGATAACCATTTTCACCTGTTACATAGAGGTCGGTTGAAACTGCAGCAGCTGTATCCACAATACCAGAACCTTGCTGACGAGGAGAGGTATAAGTGCCTGTGTCCTTATTAACATGTGGTTTTGCAGTTGACATGATCAAGGCCTTGACAGTCTCTGATACTTGCTCAGGAGTCAATTCTGGATGGTGTTTTTGAAGGTATTCCTTAACCAGAACTGCAACACCCGTAACGTGAGGAGCCGCCATACTGGTTCCGCTGATACTACCGTAGGTATTGTCATTAAAGGATGAGTAAATATTGCCGCCAGGAGCTGTCACGTCCGGTTTCAATTGTCCATCGGTAGTCACTCCCCAACTTGAAAAGTCAGATAGCTGATTGGCTACATCGGATGGGCGATTATCCATCTTGTCATTAAAAACAATCTTGTAGTTTCCTGATTTTAAGGCTTCACCATACTGTTTAGAAATAAATACAGAAGGAATTTTCTTTGCTTCATCATCAATAGCCATATTGATGTTTGCGCCCTCTACATTATTGTAGATCAAAGCACCAACTGCACCGTGTTTTCGTGCATTTTTGATCTTCTCTGAAAAGTTCATGGCTCCACGCTGAATGAGGGCAAGTTTCCCAGTTAAATCCAACTTCGCAAAGTCTTCTTCACGACCTAAGCCTGCTTCGACGTATTCGTACTCTTTTCCTTTTTCAAAGTCCTTATCTGCTTCAGGTTGATTATAATCAAATTTTCCGTTATGAAGGCCGGCATTTCCCTCTAGACCTTTAACTTCAAACGGCTGTTGTCAATGTTTTATTGTTGACAGAAGCAACTGAAATCGAATCCTCAACAGTGGATGGATTTCCAACCAAGCCATAGTCTGGGTTTTCAGCTAGTGGTTTTGAATAACCATTTCCGAATGTATTACTATTTCCTGCTGAGATAAGAACAGAAACTCCCTTGGCACGAGCCCGTTTGATGGCATCCACAATATCAGAACCAGCATCCACCATAGAACCAGTGCTAGATCCCAAACTCATATTAATGGCATCTGCTCCCAAGGCCACTGCATCATCAATCGCCTTTACATAAAGGGCAGAACTGGTCGTTTTTTGGCGATCTGAAAAGACACGCATAAACATGACTTGGGCTTCAGGCGCCACACCATAGACCTTTTCACCATTTGGTGCCTCTTTATCAGGGTTTCCAGCTGCAATCCCTGTTACGTGCATCCCATGAGAAGTTCTTTCTGCTTCTTTGATTTTATCTGTTCCGTCAAAGTAGTCATAGGCATAGACAACCTTATCACTATACCATTTACCGTAGTCGATTCCAGCAGCCTTTTTAGCTGCTTCAATGGCTTCCTTGTTTTTAAATTTTGCTTTTGACGGATCCGAAATTCGAAGTACCTCATGATTCAAATCAAGTCCAGAGTCAATAATGGCAACAACGGTCCCTGTTCCCTTGTAACCAGCCTTCCAAGTTTTCGGTACTGTGATGATATCATTACTTGAAAGACTATTGGGTTTTGCAGACTCAGCTTTTTCTTGTTCTTTTTCAGTAGTTGCTGTTTCTCCAGTAGTTTTAGGAGCTGTCGTTGCTTGAGCCTCTTTGTTCTCTATGTTAGAAGCCTTCTCAGTAGCAGGCGCTGGACTGGTAGCGACTGTTGTTTCTTTTTGAACGACACCTTGGTCTACTTCTTTTGCAACTGCGCTATCTTTTCCTGATTCTTGGGCTTCAGCAGTTTTATCAACCGAAGCTTCTACCTTAGCATCTTGTTTACTAGCATCCTCTTTAGAAGTTTCAGCTTCTTGTTTCTCTCCAACTACTGGAGCTATCACATTATTATTGGTTTGGTCAGTCGCAGAGTTTGAGTGTTTATCGTCTTTTAGCTCTGTCTTAATTTCCTGAGTTTGAGCTTGATTTTCACCTGTACTCTGCTCATTGGCACTGACTTGACTTGCTCCAAAAACCAAAGCAGTTCCCAATAAAACTGAAGCAAGACCAAATTTGTATTTCCGTAATGAAAAACGTTGTCGTCTATTCATACATAATCTCCTTTTTCTTTAAAGTATACCTATTATAGCGCAAATAGGTATAAATTTTTACAAAAATCTGAATTGTCACAAAAATGTAATATTTACGTATATATCTTACTTATTTAATTTTATCATTCGTGTTATTTTCTCCATCAAACCAATATTTTCTAAATTTGTTCCTATATTTCAATCCATGAAATTATTTCATTATACAAACAATCTAGATTTTTTATACACAAAAAGACTAGGATTAAAATTCCTAGTCTTTGTTATTTCAGTATAAATAGATTTTACAAACTAAAAATCCATCTCATCCACACGAGGTGCGCCCGAAGTCACTGAAATTGTCTTTAAGACTTCTCGCTCGTCTTTGCTGAGTTCAATTCCAAAACAGTCGAGATTGCTCTGGATACGAGAGACTGTCACTGACTTAGGTAGGGGTAAAAACTTTCTGCCAAACTCCAAGCCAAGGCAATTTGAGCCACTGATTTCCCATGCTTCGCAGCAATTTCTTGGACTTCTTTCTGTTCAAACAACTCTCCTTGGCCAAAAGGTCCCCAAGCCTCTAAGAGAATTCCTTTCTCTCTACAGTAGTCAACCACTTCCACTTGATAAACTCCTGGTGCCAAGCGCACCTGATTGACCGCTGGAATGATTCTTGCTGTTTCAAGCAAGGTATCCAAATGATGGGGGAGGAAGTTACTAACGCCGATGGCACGGATTTTGCCTTCTTGGTAAAGATCCTCCATCGCTCTCCAGACTTCAGCATTGCGAGTTTTCCATTCGCCATTTTCTCTTAAAGGTTTAGGATTTGGCCAATGGATAAGGTACAAATCTAGATAATCCAATCCCAGTTTTTCCATTGATTCTTCAAATGCTTGGCGAGCTTCATCATAGCTGTGATTGGTATTCCAGAGTTTGGTCGTTACAAAGATTTCTTGTCTTGGAATACCGCTATCTCGAATAGCACGTCCAACACTTTCCTCATTTTTATAGATAGCTGCAGTATCGATATGACGATAGCCGGCCTTTAAGGCTTCTAAAACGGCTTGGTAGGCCACCTCTCCATTTTCAGCTTTCCATGTTCCAAATCCTAGTACAGGAATTGAAATTCCATTATTAAGGGTATAAGATTTCATCGTTTCTCCTTTCTATGTGAAGAAAATCTAAAGAAACAAAATCCTGATTATCAGAACACTTGCCCCTTTAGATTTTAACAATTATTGATCACGATCGTAATAGATCTCGTGAGCTTTTAAGCGAGAATTGAGCAATTCAGGAACGGTCACAAATGTATACCCTTCACCCTTTAAATACTCAATGACACTTGGTAGAGAATTAACTGAAGGACCATGGATATCATGCATGAGAATGATAGAACCATTGCGAACCTGACGTTGAATCTCTGTCAAAATGGCTGTCTCATTTTTACTCTTCCAGTCCAAACTATCCACGTCCCACATGATGAAGCTTAAATCAAGGCCGTTTCGAATATCATCAGTGATGGCACCATAAGGTGGACGCATCAGTTTAGAGCTTGATCCTAAAACTTGAGTTAACAAATCTTCTGTATCAGTGATTTGCTTTTTAGCATCTTCGAGCGAAAGTTGTGAAAGAACGGGATGACTCCAGCTGTGGTTTCCTACAACATGACCTTCAGACTTCATCCGTTTAAGGATGTCTTCATTACCAGCGATGTTTTTACCAAGTACAAAGAAGGTCGCTTTTACTTTGTACTTAGCTAATGTATCCAAAGCTTGTGTAGTTGTAGACGGATTTGGACCATCATCAAAGGTCAGTGCTACAACTTTTTTGTCTTTTTGTGCAAAGTAAGCTTGATAGAGTTCAGCATCTTTTTCTAATAGATAAGAGGACTCCAAAACATCAAAGAAACTGGATATGGGCAAGCAATTTCCTCAACAGTCTCTCCAGCATTAGCAGGATAAAGGATGATTTGACTATCCTTATAATCAAAGCTCCAAGATGTCAATTCTTGGTCTGTGAAGCTCTTTATAACTTGATCAATTTTTGCCTGGTCAAGTTTCTTATCTTCTAGAGTTGATTTGATTTGACTCAGTAAGAGTTCCTTAGCCTTACTTGCATCTTTGAAGAGTTTGCTGAGGTCAAAATCTTTCCCATCTTCAGTCAAGAAAATTTTCCCTAAAGAAGTCTTTTCTTTTTCTTCAACCTTTGATACAGACAAATCGTAGACTTGCTTACTGATACTACGAGCAACAACTCCCTTTAAGACTGGGTCCAACTGCTCACTATAATAAAAGACCAAATCCTCTTTATCTTCCAGCTTTTCTTTGATATCCTGGTTGATTTTTTCTCTAACAGACGCAATGACTTCCTCTCCTTGCAGAGGGTAGTAGGCAATCACCTCAGCTTGACCTTTTCGGAAATGGTCCTTCTGACTACCTGAGTTGAATTGCTGGTCCTTTTCGCTTTTTAGCGCTTCAATTTTTTGTTCGTAAGATTGCTTTTGTAGTAGCTTATAACCAATAGCACTCCCTAATAGAATCGTAGCAACTCCTAAGATTCCAACAAGGGAAAGCAATAGCCTTCTCGTTTTATCGTGAGAAACACGTTTCGCTCTATTTTTTTTCATATTTCCATCATATCAAATCGAGGCTATTATTTCAATGATAAACAGGGATTCTGTCTTTTTTTAGGAAAAGAAAAAAGCTTAGAAATCTTCTAAGCTTCTATTTTTAAAAACGAATCGCTTCACGTGTTTTCTCATATGAAGTTACAAAACGGTTTGTAACCCCTGGTTCAGCAACTTCCAAGGCTTGTGAAATTTTTTCAAATGATGCCTGGTAGTCAAACTCTTTTTCAAAAATTTCAAGCGCTTCGTTGAAGGCCTCTTGGATACGCTCATCAAATGAACGGTAACGGTTTGAGTATTGGAGTAGTTGCTCCGTCAAGGTTGCATATTGAACGATATCATAGGTTTCTGTTTCAAGTGCTTCCATATCATTTGTTGCAATTTCAAGAACGCGTTTAACCGATTCAATATTCACTTGCGGTTGTTCTAACTCTGCCATCAGATCTTCTGTGTTATGACTTGCAGTAAAGAAAAGTTTCAAGAAACTTTGAGGAATACCTGGCAAGTTTCTCTTCTCCATGTAACGTTTGATGGTATGCAAACGGTTCACATAGACATTTGCTTTTTGGCGAGCATTGAGGTCGTCTTTTTCAATTTGGGCAAGTCGTTCGCTAACAGAGATTTGCTCATCCTCAATATCCTTGAGGTTGCTTTGAAGCATTTCCAACTGTTCTTCAAGAGCAGAGTAGGCTTGTGTTGACTCACCTTGATCCTCTGTCACTTCCATGATTGCCGTATCAAGTGCAGCCAATTCTGCTTGAAGACGACGAACATGATTGCCATCGCTTTCAGGAAGAAGATAGGTTTTAGTCAAGCGTTCAAGGTCTTGAACAAGCACCTGATTATTTTCTTTCAAGTGGTTGAGATAAGTTGGTAATGTAGCAAGAAGACTTTCAACTACTTTTTGAGCTGCAATTTCACGAGTGAAGATATCATAAAGCGCATTGATTTCTTCTTGGATGCGATTATTTTCATACTCTGCATTGTCCAATTCCAACTGACGAATATTTTCTTGATTATTTTTCAGAGATTCATGCAAAAGTTGGAACCGAGACTCAATATCTGTTTCTGTAAAGTGATAGTTAGCATCCAACAGCTTGCGATAGCCTTCTTCCAAATCTGCTAATTGTTCTGGCAGTTCCTTTGTCAAGGTTTCAACAAGAGCTGGAATTCGCTCAACGATGTGTGTCAAAGCGAGAATATGATTTTCAGTTGAATCAAGAATTGCTGCTGCTTCAACTGGGTCACCTGATGAATTTAGGGTAACAAATTGAGAGAATTCTGATTGAATGTTTTCCAATTGTTTCTCAATCTCAGGAAGGGCCTTCCCATATTTCTCCGAATCTTCTGCAACGGTATGTTGAAGGGATTCAAACAAGTCCAAGGCATGAAGGACACGGCCACTATTCTTAGATTCTTGTTTTTCAAGTTCAGAAAGGGCATTGCGAATAGCAGCAATATCTTCTTCAATCAAGCCGATTTGGCTCTCAATTTGATCAAGTTTGTGCGTTGCCTTAAAGAAACGGAAAGAATTATTGTAGCTTTCAGCTTCAAAGAGGTGATTTTCAATATCAGCAAATGAGTTCAGAGATAAATCAACCCATTTTTGATTCCATTCACGGAAGGTCACCTGACTTTGACCAATCAAGTGCATGTTTTTAACGGCTTCAACCTCATCATTTACAGGAAGGTTGTAGAGTTCTTCTTTTCTTTCTTCAAGGGCCGTTAATCTGCTTACATTACGCTTACGTAAAAAGATAGCTGTTACATAAGCTAAGATCAGAATGACTGCAATCGCAACCATTAGATAAATTAGTTGTCCATTAGACATATCAAACTCCTTTTATACTAGAAACAATCGTAATGATTATATCATATTTTTTAAACCAAGGGAACTATTTCCCACATTTTTAGACGTCAAGTGTACTGTAAACAGCGTTTTCTTCGATAAATTCGCGACGAGGTTCTACTCGATCTCCCATCAACATATCAAAGATTTTATCTGCTTCGGCAGCATCATCTACCGAAACACGCGCCATCAAGCGATGTTCAGGATCCATGGTTGTTTCCCATAATTGGTGGTCATCCATTTCTCCCAAACCTTTATAACGTTGGATGGTTGGTTTTGAACGCCCTTCACTATGACGTGCTAAGGCTTCTTGGAGTTTAATTTCTTGATCTGCACCAGGTTGAATGTATTCTTTGATCTCACTTCCAACTTTAACCCCATAAATCGGTGGTTGGGCAATGTAGACATAACCAGCCTCTAAGATTGGTTTCATGTAGCGGTAAATCAGGGTTAGCAGGAGTGTTCGAATGTGGGCTCCATCAACATCGGCATCGGTCATCAAAACGAGTTTTTGGTAACGAGCCTTAGTGACATCAAATTCTGCACCAAATCCTGTTCCCATGGCTGTGAAAAGGCTTCGAATTTCTTCGTTTGCAAGGATTTTATCCATACTAGCTTTTTCAACGTTCAAGATCTTACCACGAATTGGAAGGATAGCCTGGAACTCACGGTTACGACCAGATTTGGCTGATCCACCAGCTGAGTCTCCTTCGACGATGAAGAGTTCGGTTTCAGCTGGGTTGTTCGAAGAACAGTCTGCTAGTTTTCCTGGAAGATTGGAAATTTCCAATCCAGATTTCTTGCGCGTGACTTCACGCGCACGCTTAGCAGCCACACGAGCCTTGGCAGCCAAGATCCCTTTTTCCACGATACGCTTGGCAATCTGTGGATTTTCCATGAGAAATCAGAGAAGGCATCGCTGAAGAGGCGATTGGTAATCTTGACTACTTCACTATTCCCCAGTTTGGTCTTGGTTTGTCCTTCAAACTGCGGATTTGGATGCTTAACTGAGATAACTGCTGTCAAACCTTCACGGACATCTTCTCCTGTTAGGTTATCTTCATTGTCTTTTAGTAGCTTATTCTTGCGGGCATAATCATTGATAACACGCGTCAGAGCTGTACGGAAACCTTGCTCATGTGTTCCACCTTCATGGGTGTGAATGTTATTGGCGAAACTCATAACGTTTTCGTGGTAACCGGTTGTGTACTGCATGGCTACTTCAACTGTGATATCATCCATCTCACCGTCTGTGTAGATTGGTGTATCAAAGATCACATCCTTGTTCTCGTTGATATATTCAACGTAGCTAGCAATCCCACCCTCATAGTGGTAATGTTTAGTCTGTTCGAGACCTTCACGCCTATCTGTGATGGAGATTCGAAGGCCTCGATTCAAAAAGGCTAGTTCTTGAATACGTTTGTTTAATTTTTCAAAGTCAAAAGTTGTTGTTTCTGTAAAAATCTCTGGATCTGGTGTGAAGTGAACTGTTGTTCCCGTTTTATCCGTATCTCCAACCACCTCAAGATCAGCAACAACATGACCACGACGGTATTCTTGGTAATGAATCTTACCATTTGTGGACATGAACATCTAGTTGCGTTGAAAGAGCGTTTACTACTGATGAACCTACACCGTGCAATCCACCTGAAACCTTGTAACCGCCACCGCCGAATTTTCCTCCAGCGTGAAGAACTGTAAAGACGGTCTCAACAGCGGGACGTCCTGTCTTTTCCTGAATATCAACAGGAATTCCACGCCCATCATCCACTACGGTGATGGAGTTATCTGGTTCTATAAAGACTTGGATGTGACTGGCAAATCCAGCTAGGGCTTCGTCAATTGAGTTATCAACGATTTCCCATACTAGATGGTGAAGACCTTCTTTTGAAGTCGATCCAATATACATACCTGGACGCATACGAACAGCTTCAAGTCCCTCCAAAACTTGAATTTGACTGGCATCATAATCCTGTGCCTGTTGATTTTTGATTTCTTCTGTCATTTTTTCCCTTTTCTTACATGTCTATTGCTTGTCTCAATGTCGCAACGTTATTAAAAAGATAGGCATCTAAGCCAGCAGCTTTACCTGCTTCTACATCAATATTTCTGTCACCAATGACCAAACCAGATGTAATATGATATTTATCACGTAAATAAATCATGGACTCAGGATCTGGTTTCCGTTTAAAGCCAGAACTGGCAGTCACCACCTCGGTGAAGTAGTTCGCTATCTGGGTCTTAGCAAGAAGTTCTAGTACTTGGTCATTTCGATGAGAAACCAAGAAATGGCGACCACCCTTGTCCGAAATGTCTTTGAGTAATTCTGGAATTCCCTCAAACAAAACCGGATCTTCTAGCTCACGCGCTTCATTTTCTTTATAGTTCTCTAAAAAATCCTCGATATCTGGTGCAAACTTCTCGATGGCAAAAGCTGTCGAAACCTTCAAAGCTTCGTAGACACGGTCGTGTTCTTGCTCTATTCCATATTGGGCTAAGGTTTCTACAAAGGTTGCTGTAGAAGACTCATAATTATCCAATAGGGTACCACCTAAATCCCATATATAGTCGTGATATTTCATACCCTTCATTATACCATTTTTTTATGAAAAAAGCGATGATTTCCTAGATTTTTCGGCTCTATAATTTCTATAGAGTGTAAAACACTAATGCATCGATGGAGCCTTTTTGTGAAGAATAGCTCCTCCATGAATAATCAAGCAAAATCTTTCTTCTCTCAAATGTACAAATTTAAAAATAGAAATTACTAACAACCGCGTCATTATTCGCAAACGAAACGCTTTTGGATTTCCAAACTTTAAAAATAGAATCCTCATTGCTTTGAATACCACATTAGAGAGCAGAAAAAGATTATTCCAATATGGAATCTCTTGTTAATTCATTTCAGTTTCCAGTGATTCCATCTTTCTTTTCAATTGTAATTTATTCTCCAAACAGGCAAAAAACGATAACGTCCTTTTAAGGTGTTATCGTTTTTGTATATCATCAGATAAAGTTTGATTTTTATTGAGCTACATTCGATTAGTTTCTTCCGAAGTTTTGACCTCTACCATCGCGGTCAAATACATCCAACTTCCATCTTCAAGTTGAATCCATTTGCTTCGAGCCATATCCCCTGAATTGGCATCGAAATATCGACTAACCCCATTCACATCAACAACTTTTCCTTTGACTTGCTTGCCGTCTTGCGTGAAATAGAGAGTCTGTTGACCAACCTGCTGCAAGCCTGTCACTGCTTTTCCATCTTGATCAAAATAGTACCACTCATTTTGGGAACCTTCGACAAACTTGTTGGTTGCCATCTCTCCTGAGTTAGCATCAAAGTAACGGATACTCTTATCTGAAAGTGTCACGATTTTGCCCTTGACTTGCTTGCCATCTTGGTCGAAGTAAAGTGTTTGTTTGTCAATCTTTTGAAGGCCTGTCACTGCTTTACCAGTTTGGTCAAAGTAATACCATTCGTTCTTGGCACCTTCTGCAAACTTGCCGACTGCCATTTCTCCTGAGTCGGCATCAAAGTAACGGATGGATTTATCAGCCAAAGTTACTACTTTACCCTTGACTTGCTTACCATCTTGGTCAAAGTAAAGTGTTTGTTTGCCAATCTTTTGAAGACCTGTCACTGCTTTACCAGTTTTGTCTAAGTAATACCATTCGTTCTTGGCACCTTCAGCAAACTTGCCGACCGCCATTTCTCCTGAGTTGGCATCAAAGTAACGGATACTCTTATCTGAAAGTGTCACGATTTTACCCTTGACTTGCTTGCCATCTTGGTCAAAGTAAAGTGTTTGTTGACCAATCTTTTGAAGACCTGTCACTGCAACTCCATCTGCTCCGAAATAGTACCAATCACTTGGGTTATCACCTTGAGCAAACGATTGATAACAGCATTTCCTGAATCCTTGTCAAAGTAACGAAGTTTGCCATCTTTAGCACTCACAATCTTGCCCTTAACCTGATAGCCGTTTTCATCAAAGAATTGCTGTCCATCTCCTATCTTGACAAGACCTCGAGCCATAACGCCCTTGGCATCAAAGTAACGCCAGTTTTGACCATCAGTAGTGTAGTAACGGTTGAGAACTTGGGCACCAGTTTGATCATAGTAGTACTGATTACCATTTTCATCTTCACGGATAGAATCACGAAGTTGAATACCATTCTTCAAGAAATAAACGTGCTTGCCATCAATTTCATGAGCACCTGTTACTAGATAACCTCGTTTATCGAAATAATACCAATTTCCATTTTCATCTTGGATAAAGGAATTTTTAGCTTGATAACCACTAGTTGAATAGAACTTAGTACCATTGGCATCACTAACAAATCCTGTGTAAGCATTCTTATTAACTAATTGCTTAGGCAATACTATCTCGCCATTTTTGTTAGTAAGATAGTCGTTGCTAGCCCAGTCTTTAAGAACATAGTAAGCACCACGACCTAAGATATTGGTACCATTGAAGTACTTAGCCGACCACTTGGTAATCTTCTCATCTGTTGTCATCTTTTGACCATTGGAAATCTGTACTCGTTCAAAGATCTCTGGATATTTGGCTTTAAGCTCATCCAAGTAGGCTCCACCGTATTTACCTTGGAAATCAGTCCCATTGGTCTTACTATTAGCTACATAGAGTTTCCTTAATTTCTGAACCTTCACGGTAGGTTCCGTAGTTATTGACACGTGTTGCTGTTACCACTTCCTTACCTGGTAGGTTATAGATTTGGTCTGGTACCCAGTCTGCGATGGCTTGGATATTGACACTGTGAAGCGCACGAAGAGCATTGAGCAAATCTTTTAAAGAACCATATTTATTGTTCTTGCTCATCGCCATATCGTAGCGGTCTTCAAAGGCATAACCATTCTGAATGATAGAATCTAAGAAAGTACCGTCTTGGCTAGATACATACTGAGGTGGTAGCTCAAATGAAGTTACTCCCCATTCCTTGAAGAGGTTGACATTTTTAGCAATGACTTTATTAGTATATTGGTCATCGCGGGTTGCAAAGTCTTGGAAGTTAGAAAATCCTTCGTAAATCAACTGAGAATCAAGGGCTGCGCTAGATTCGTAGACCTGACCACTAGCGTTTTTCTTCTTGCTTGCTGTTGTACGAGCATCCTGATCTGCCTTAGCGCCAACTGGTACCCAAACAGCCAGATATCCAGAAACCTGTACATTGCTGTAGCCTGCAATATCATTCATATCAAAGGTTAAAATACCATTAGCATCTGTCTTCTTCCAGAGCGATTGCGGCACTTCTTCGTCAGTTAGATAACGGGAAATACCATCTTTGGTCGTCAAAAGCACAGGGCGATAGTATTGATTCTTGTGGGCTGCTCCCATATTGACTTGCAGTTTATCCCATTCGTTCAGTTTCAGGTTAGGGTTGTTAGAAGCAATAACAGCCATCCCTTGAGTACGAGTTTCTGCTGTTCCTTCATCTGTTGCTTCATTGGCACCAGTACCGTAGCGCACAGAAGTCAAAATACCATTGTAAGACCATTTATCAGCCTCACGAGGTACGCCCATATAAGTGACTTTCATGTCTTGTCCACCTGCTACATACTTAATACGAGCACGCAACAAGGCATCGATAGCGTCGTGGTAAGGAGATTTTTTCTCCATGTATTGACCATCATCGGTATAGAGATCACCATAGTAGACCCGAGTGATAGAGTCTTTATTGGAGAGCATGAGAGCATGAGCAGTTGGGATGTTGAACTGCGTATATTTCTTGTCCGCCTTGCGCATATCTTCGTTGTAGATCTTGAAGGCTTGCTTGAGTTCATCCATGGTAAAGGTCAAACCATCCGTATTTGGATTGATATTTTCTCGAATGATGTCGGCAATAACAGTTTGTACTTCACTATCATGAGCCCGAACAAAGATATAGTTAGCCATTCGTTCGCCATTTTTCTTTTCAGAAGAACGATCATTTAGACTATTTGTAATCGTTGGCTCTACTCCGCTACGGATAGATAGATTACGCATGAATGAATAAAGCAAGGACAAGCGTAGCTTGTTGTCAATTGCTAGTTGAGCACCTTTAGTATCTTTGTTGTAGTCAGGATCGTTATCAGACCAAGCTTCCAAGATAGACAAATGCTTGATGGCTTCTTCTTCACTTTCTCCAACCTTGTAGCGAGACTTGAAGTAGTCAGATGCGATTTGGAGCAAGTCTGCGTTGACATTGTCCACTGCATCGACACGAACTCCATCAAAATTAGCAGTCGGATCATTGGCTACGATGCTTCCAAAGTTCATCATAAAATGCAACCAGTTGAGTTGTTCGGCCTGAACAGCTGGATTCGAGTTGTCAAAGTCGTTAGCAAGCAAGAACTCATAACCACCATTTGACTTGTCAATGAAGTACTTAGGTGTACCTGTTTGACTAGTAGGGGTACGGTTAAGCAGACGGAATTTAGAGTTAGCATGAGAGCTCTTCTCATTATTGGTATAAAGCAAAGCTCCACCCTGCAAGTGGTCCTTTTTAGTACCAGTTGTTTCAGACTCTGACTTGATATTCCAGTTTGGCTGGGTTTTGACAAAGGCACCCATCAGCGTTCTCAACCATTTTGTATCGCCTTCTTTACCAATTTTTTCCTCAATTTTGCGCTGAACCTGCTGAGAAGCACCTGTCAGAAGAGCTTGTTCAACTTTGTTTTCAAAAGCACCTGCTCCCAGACCTTGCTGATTCATATAGTTGAGGTAATTAATTTGAGTACGTTTATCAGGCCACCAAGCCATCAAAAGAGGACGTAAGTCTGTTTCTGTCGAAGCCGTCCATGTTTTTCCATCTTTTAAGATGAACTTTGGACGATACCAGCTATCTGCTGTCAAATAACCGTCTACAGTTTCAATATCCTTGTCAGTCGTACCATAGAAAGCATTCTTTTGGGAGAATTCATTATTGAGACTGCTGGTTCCTTGTTGGAACTGATATTCATTTGAATCAACTAAGGCACCAGTTTCTGCATCAAAATAAAGTATTCTGCCATTAAGTTCAACTGCAAAGTTCTTTTTAACTGTACCATCGTCCTGAACATAGTAATTTTTACCATCAATGGTCTTGATATGAGATAGGACATCATCATCATGGTCAGCATTTACAGGTGCAGGTTGAGCCTGATCTGCCACCATTCTTTCAGCTACTGCTCCTTGTTTTTGAGCAGGTTCAGGCAAGCGATCTTTCTTTGCAACCTTTGGATTTGCAACAATCTTGTCTTCAACAGCCGTTTTTTCTAGTTTGTTGTCATCTTGCTCTTGGGCAGTTGTTGGCCTTGCTTGTTTATCCTGGTCTGCTACTTCTGTTTTAGGAGTTTCTGTGATTGCATTAGCAGCTTTAACTTCTTCAGCAACAGTAGCCTTTTCTGTAGATGCTTCTTTCGTATCTGCTGGTTTAGCAGGCTCTTGAGCATTGGTTTGAACTGTTGCTTCTGTATTTTCTGCTGGTTTAGCAGGTTTTTCACTAGTAGCAACATCGCCTGTCACCTTGTCTGCAGGGGTTGCTTTTTCTGCTTCTTGCTCAGAAGCTAAGTTAGCTTGGGCTGGAGTTTGCTGACCCGGACCACTAGTCTGAGCTGTAGCAGGTTCTTGAACCACAACCTGCTTTACATCATCCGCATGGACAACGCCTGGTTCTAGACCAAGTACCTTTGGTGCTACAATAAGAGCCAAGGTAGTCAAAGCAATGGCTACCCAATTTTTCTTAACTTTATGCATCTTATAATGAATCTTTTTCTCCATCATAAAGCCTCCTTCTGAATTTAGTATAAAGTTATGCCCTTATTCTAGTATATTTTTCAAAATGATCATTTTTTGTTGCACATCTACAACTATGAAAGGCAAATTCTTTCAAACTGTTCTTTAAGCTTTTGAGCAACACCAAAAGAATCTAAAAATTCGAAAAAAGATAGACATTGCTCGATATCACTGAGAGCATTAGTATTCCCGACCTTGTAGGCATACAGAGCCCGATGATACTTAATCAGCGTTCGATCATATAGATCTGTTTCAGGAATTTTAGAGTGGTCGAGATAATTGAGAAACCTCATAGCAACTAGCAGATGGTTTCCTTCTATACAGACGCTAATGACATTAAGTAGCATCTTGATAATACGGCGGCGATTTTCAGGTAGGTTGTTATAAAACTGGGTACGATTGATCATCTCACTAGCGAAGGTTTCCAGCGTTTCCAAGGTCATCAAATCAACACTGTTTGTAAAGCCAGAGTTCATAACGTCCCCACTCCTCAACAGAAAAGAGATGATCCGTCAGGAATTCTATATCCTTCTTGCTAATCTGAAAATCTGAGCAACAGGAAGACAGAAGAGCTCTGACAATGATCGTATTGAGTTTATAGTTTTTCTTCTCAGGAAACTGTTCGGTCAAAGCTTCTGAGCTAGACAAAATATTCTGGAGCTTGACAACATTGTTTTCCTGATACGCATCAGCTACTTTTTTTGAGAACAGGACATCATCTGAATCAATGTAATTATGGTAAACATACTGAAACTCCTCTAGGGAAACGGCCATATTTTTTAAACAGCAATAAAAAGAATCAAGTGTGATCCCATTGACTCCCCGTTCAAAACGGGATAGCTGAGCCACGGAAATATCACCAGCAGCTACCTCTTTCAGGGACATTTTTTTTGATTCTCTAATGACTTTGAATATTTTTCCGAAAGTTTTCAACATATCACTCCCCCAGTTTCGTATATGCAAAAAATTCTTACTAATTTTAATATACTAGTAACATGTTTCAATTATATTACAGAGAAAGTACTTTATATTTCAAATTAATACAAGCAGATTAATTCGCATGATAAGACCGTTTAATATAGCATTTATTGAATATTATATCTTTTCATGAATCTATTGATTTCAGTAGAAATCTGAACTATTCTATCTAACAACTTGAAAACACTAACATTTCTAGAGATAGATTCCTTCTTATGTTAAACGAATCTTGATTGATTTATAAAAGTTTGATATAAAATCGCAAGACAATCATATGAAACATTTTTTAGACATGGAGTAAATTAAAAAACGAGAGCCGAACTCTCGTCTTACTGTTGATTTCCAAAGACATCTCGATAGAGCATGCCGTCTCGTAAACTTTCAGCATCTCCTCCTAATTGCTCTACCAATTCATAGGCAAAGGCAAGTGCGGTTGACGGTCCTCGGCTAGTTGTTAGATTGCCATCCACAACTACTGTTTGCTTTTGATAAATTCCGTCAGTAATTTGCTCCTGAACTCCGTCATAACAAGTAAAGTGCTTGTCTTTCAGGACACCTGCTTGATGAAGAGCGATTGGGGCTGCACAGATGGCAGCAATTTTCTTTCCAGCTTGGTCAAAGGCTTTAATCTGTGAAATGAGGGCTGGATTATCCCGTAGGTGAGCTGAGCCTGGCATACCACCTGGAAGAACTACCAAGTCATAGTCGGACAAATCACCATCAAAGATACGGTCAGCTTTTACCTGAATGTCATGTGACCCTGTCACCTGCTCTTCAAATCCTACCATATCACAAGAAATGTTTGCTCGACGCAAGACATCGACTACTGTCAAGGCTTCAATTTCTTCAAAACCCTGGGCTAAAATAACTGCTACTGTTGCCATAGTGGCCTCCTTATTTGATTTGTTTTAGGACGACTTTCTTTCGTTTGAATGGAACTTTTCCACTTTTCTCTTCTGCTAGATTGGTCTGGTAACTCATAGACAAGAGGAGACCGACACCGATGAGGTTACTAATAATTGCGGATCCACCTTGAGAAATAAATGGTAGAGGAATCCCTGTCAAAGGAAGTAAGCCTGTCACAGCGCCGATATTTTCAAAGATATGGAAGAGCAACATCATGATAAAACCAGTCGAAATATAGGTGTAGAACTGGTTGTTTGACTTAAGTGTAATCTTCAACATCCGATAAATAAGAAGCAAGTACAGGGCAACCACAAAGACCGAACCAATAAAGCCAAAGTCTTCAGCAATCACCGTAAAAATCATATCACTCTCACGTACTGGAATGAGGAGATTGGACACATTGAAACCTTGTCCAAACAAGCCACCACTTCCAATCGCAATTTGTCCCTGCGCCTGTTGGTATGTCGTTGTTTGCGCAAAGTCAAAGGGATTGAGCCAAGCCAAGATACGGTTAATCTGGTAAGTTGGCATCCCAATCTGATGCAAGAAGGCACGTCCATCCTTGCTTATAAAGATGGCCATAAATCCTACAACTGCAGTCACCCCTGTCGCAAAAACCGGAATGATGATCTTCCACGAAACACCTGAAAGGAGGACCATACCGGAAAAAATAGCTACAAAGACCAAGGCCGTCCCCAAGTCACTTTGTAGGGCTAAGAGGATCAAGACTGGTATGGTAAAGGCGATCATCCAACCAATCAATAAGAAATCCAAGGGAATAGTCCGTCGCCATTCCTTGTGTTTTTGAGTGAATCTTACAATGGCTCGAGCCAACATCAAGATATAGGAAATCTTCATGAATTCCGATGGCTGGAAAAGTGTCGTTCCACCAATCGATACCCAGTTCTTGGCACCTGTTGACGCTACAAGATTTGGATTGTAGAAAACAAGAGGTAGGACCATCAAAGCTAGCCCTAGACCATAAAGATAGGGAGTCACCTTCCATAAAAACTCGGTATTAAAGAACATGACCACAAATCCAATGACAAGCCCCAAGGCAATCCAAGCGATTTGCTGACCTAGAATTGGTAATACATTATTTGGATAGTCATGACTAACTGCTATATAAATGGCCACTACTCCAATCACCAGTAAACAAAACACTGGTAGGAGGAGGCTATAATCGACTCGAGAGTCGAAGGAACGTTTCATATTTTTTACCTTTTCTCTTTCTTGGATTTTTCTTTCATTCTATTGCGACGAGATTGGAGAAATCAGCTACAGCAGGCTCTAGCTGTTCTCTAGCAAGGACCTGAATAGCCCTTTCTTTTGACAAGGCCTGGGCGATTTGTTTGCCGTAACGCTTGCTGACGACACGACTGTCTAAGATAACAGCAACCGAACCTTGGTCAGATCTTCTAACAGTGCGGCCCAGAGCTTGTTTTAGCCGAATGATCGCCATCGGTAACTGATAATCATAGAAAGGATTTTTCCCTTCTTGACGCAGTTCCTGGTTTAATTTTTTGGTTAAAGGTTCTTGGGGATTTTGGAAAGGCAATCTCGGAATCACTTGGATCACGCAAGGATGGGTTGAAAAATCAACCCCTTCCCAGAAACTACCTGTTCCAAGCAAGATCTGGCGTTCACCTTTTTCAAAACGTTTTTTTAGTTGGCTTGGTTCCCCATTTTTATACTGAGCTAGATGCGGTTGGTCTAGCAGGTCCGAAACTGCCAGCAACATTTCTTTTGAGGTAAACAAGACCAATAAGGGTTCTTGAAAGGCTTGTAAGCTTCGAATGACAGAAGCCACTTCACTAGCATAGTCAACAGGTGAAACTTCGGTAACGAGAGGAAAGTCATCAATTAGATAGACTTCTTGTTGTTCCTGCTTTGCTACATCAAGCCTAACAAGTGGAGCATCTGGAAATCCCAATAAATCTGCTAAGGAAACCCGATTGCTAATTTCAAGAGTGGCCGATACTCCTAGGAGCCTACAATCTTCTGGAAATAGGTCTGCTAGTATAAAGCGGCCTTTTTTACTTGAACAAATCAAGATATCCTTGCTCGATTTTTCTGCTGTAGCAAGCCAAAATTCACGGTCCGACGTGAAAAAGTTTGCTAGCTCTCTATACTCTGGGAGAGCTAACTCCGAAAAATGCTGGCGCAAGTGTTCGAGAGAATCCAACCACTTTCCATCCTTAAGACCTGACTGATAGTGCTCCATCAAGTAACGACATTCAAAGCCAATACTCTCAAGCAAGCGTTTCTGAACCAAATCTTCCTCTGTCTCCAAGGACTTATCAATCTGGGTTACAAGTTCCTCAAGGCGATAAGCCTGCTGGGCTAGATTTTCAAGGGCTAGCAGCATTTTTTGAGCTTCATCCAAGATCACCAAACGGTTGTCGACAAACTCTGGATTGTCTTCCAAACGAGTGACCAGATAGGCATGATTGGTCAGAAGAACACGACTGGTTTTTGCCTTTTCCTGCCCTCGTTTCCAAAAATCCTCTGTAGCAAATAAACTTTTCTTTGAAAGCTTACCATCGTGGACTAGTTCCGGCAGAAAGTGCTGGTAGCGATAAAGCTGCCCGATTTCGTCCAAGTCGCCAGTCTCTGTCTCTGTTAGCCAGATGAGCAGTTGCATTTTAAAGCGTGTGAAAAGGCGATTGGACTCCAGTCGATGGAGAACTCGGTGAAAGGCATCCAGTTTTAAATAATTTTGAGGCCCCTTGAGACTATGAATTTCCAGATGGAAGACCTCTTTTAAGCGCTGACCTTCTTCTTGCATGATTTGATTTTGAAGAATTTTGGTCGGAACACTCACTAGGATACCTGCTTGACTCTCCAAGTTCAAAGCTGGGAGGAGATAACCATAAGTCTTGCCCAGTCCCGTTTGGGCTTGGATAAAGGAAGTCTGGTGTTCTTCCAATAATTGCTCAATCTTCTCCGCAAATTCCAACTGTTGCGGACGCTCCTCCAGCCCCAATAAAGAAATGTTTTTAGCAAAGTCTTTGGATAACTTTCGTGGGACTAAGGCTTTGCTTTCCTTTCTGAGGAAAAGCCCATGAAGTTCCATCAAGTCGGGCGAAGATAAGAGAGATTGTTGCTGATAGACCTCCTCAATCACCAGATAACTTTCATAGAGAAGGTTGTCTGCAAGGTTTAATAAGCTTTCTAAGAGCCCTTTAGGTAGCTCAAAGAGTTTTTGACGCATGTAAAGCAAGAGTTCTGCTGTTGCCTGAGCATCAGACAGGGCAGTATGGGCATGTTCTAGTTCAATACCCAACTCTTGACAAAGGATACCTAGATTGTATTTCTCAAACTGAGGATACAGAACCTGGGCAAGCTCAACTGTATCCACCCGCGGTGTACGCAATTCATATCCTTCCAAAAAGAGGAATTCTGCAAGAAGATTAGCATCAAACTGTACATTGTGCGCAACAAAAATACCGTCCTTAACCAATTCAAAAATTTTTCCGGCCACCTGAGAAAACTCTGGTGCCGCAGCCAAACGCTGATCGGTCAGACCCGTTAATTCTTTGATATGAGAATCCAAGGGTTCATGGGGATTGACATCAGTCGCATACTGATCGATGATTTCACCATTCTCAATCACCACAATGCCTACTTGAATAATTTTTGCCTTGCTTCCGGTGCTGGTCGCCTCTAAATCAACGACCACATACCGATCATTTCTTGCATTCATCATTAAAAATTATATCAAAAAAAGCATGATTTGACACCCCTCAACTTTGATAACAATCTCGCTTTCCTTGCGAGTTTGAGTAAAAATCAAGACCTTAAAAGAGAGAATTTCACGCAAGTTCAGCAGTTGGTCGCTGGTTTTGAGGTATTTAAAAACCTTATCAACAAAGCTTCATCAACATAAAAAGACAACCAAGATATTAGCTGCCTTTTTGAGATATTTTTTTCATTGTTTTTGGGAGTAGCTTGCTAATTTCTGTTGGCAAGACAAGGTAGTTTTCTTGAGCTAGTTCTTGCGCAATAGCTGAATGAAGATAGGTCGCTACCACCACTCTCTCATAGAGACTGGCTTGGTGAAACTGACCTGTAAATCCTGCAATCATCCCAGCAAGTGTATCTCCCATTCCACCAGTTGCTTGATAGGGACCTCCAACCTGTAACTGATAATATTCAGGCTGACCAGCTTTCCAGATACGAGTTGCTGGCCCCTTCTCGACTAGAATCGTTTCTTGAGGAAAAGCTGAAAGAGCCCTAGCAGTCGTCTCTGTATTTTGATGGTCAAGAACTATACCAGACAGTCTTTCCCATTCCTTTTGGTGGGGAGTTAGGATGAGCTGACTAGATGGGAATGGAAAATGAGCTTTTGCTAAGATGCCCAAAGCGCCGCCATCTGCAATCAAAATCTGGTCTTTTCTAAGGCTGTCAAAGACTCGTTTTACGAGTTCTTCTCCAAATGCATCCTCTCGCAAACCCGGACCTAACAAGACAACTTCTGCCTTTTCCAACTGCTCTTTTAACAATCGCTGGTCTTGAAGAGAAAATGCCATGGCCTCAGGTAAATGACTGTGCAGAGCTGGGATATTCTCCTGATCCGTCCCGACAGTCACCAAACCAGCCCCACTTTTAACAGCTGCAATGGCTGACATGATGATAGCTCCCCCATAAGGATAGGTCCCTCCCAGCAAGAGCAGACGACCGTAATCTCCCTTATGACTGTGACGACAACGTTCAATAATGACTTTTTCTAATAAAGCTTGATCAATCACTTTCATCGTTTTTTCCCTCTATTATCCTTTTATCTGATTGTTTTAAAACAACTTGATAGACTTTCTTAGTCCACTCTTCTAAGTCTTCTCCAGCATAGTCAAGATAATGCACTCTATCTTGTATTTTAGTTGGAATAATATTTTCAAATTGGCACTTATTATGAGTTGGAATAATGCAAATATACAACTCACTTAATAAATTAAGCATGTCCTTAATTTTTGCAACATGGTAACCATCAAAAATATAACCAGGAACTTTAATCAAATCTGTATAGATAAAATGAAAACTTACTCCAGGAATAAACTTGTCTTGTAATTCTTCCTCTGAAGGAGCTCGATCTAATAAACGCTCCATCGCCAATCGATAACCAGAACTTGTATTTGACCATCCTAACATGACATAGTCAAAATAATCTTTCGAATCAGATGCAGCATTTCGACTATCCAAAACCAACTCCTCAGTACCTTTCCCAAAAGCTTTTACAGCAGATAAGAGCTGGCCTGTTTTAAAAATAGAAATCGCTACATCTATAGTCGTAGTATGACTACAGTAGTCTGAAGTCACTAACTTCTTATGTAGATCATAAGTCAAAGCTACTCTTTTATCTGTAGGGATAAATGGTGGAAGAAAGAGATGCTGACAGATGTAATCTAAAATTTCTTCTGTTAAACAAGAATCAGCACACTCAATACTTGTTTGACGTTTATGAAGTTTTTCGTAAGCTATAAATTTAGCAATTTTTTCTAATTCCCACTCTTGAATATTTGGATAATCAAATAGTGCTAAGTAGTATATTCCATCCCATTGTAAACTATATTCCCCATTATAAATTTTTAAAATCATCTAATCACCTCACTCCATTATACAACAAAAAGGTACACACCTTGCAATTTGGATTACTATTTTTCTGTCTAACTTTTGGGGTACAATTCACCTCTCTTGCTTACACCTATATAAAACTGGAGAAGACCATGATTGTCTTCTCCAGTTTTTAGATGCCATCAACTTACAATAGTTGAAAAAGAAACCAATTTTTAATCATCGACTAATATCTACAAATAGGATGTCATTAGACGCTGAGACTAATCTTCTTTGAGTTTTGCAGTTAATAAAGCTGCTGACAAGGCCAAGGTAACACCTGCCAAGAAAACAGCTGTTTCTGACTGTTTTTCACCAGTTTCTGGCAATCTCTTGTCTTCCTTGGCAACTTGAACTGGTGTTTCTGGAGTCTGAGCTTTTTCTAACGAACTTAGTTTAAACTCTGGTTTTTCTACTGTCGGTGCTGGTTGATTACCTACTGTAGCTAGAATACTACGGTACTCTGGAAGTTTATGTACTAGAGCCATTACAGCATTAACGCCACCCTTACTGCAGGTTTCTACAACACTTGGTACTGCTGACTCTCCTACTGTCTAGAATTCCTGTGTATTCTGGAACATCATTTCACTGCTGCTTCTACAAAGTTAGCACCGCCTTTGAATTCTGGAACATCGTTCACTGCTGCTTCTACAAAGTTAGCACCTCCTTTGAATTCTGGAACTTCATTGACTGGAGCTGGCTCCTCACCCTTTACTACTTGAAATAGATGCTTTCACTCCTACTTCAACAATGCGATCCTGAGCCTTTCTTTCTTCAGAATGAACAAGACTTCTAGTAGTACCCAAAACTTGAATATAGTCAACTTTTTCTCCATCTTGTCCTTCAGAAACGATACGACGTTGACCTTGAGCAAGTTCAGGGTTTTCACGAATAACTTCTTTAAACGGAAGCGGAGTCTTTTCAATTTCCAAACTTGGAGTTTCTGCTACTAAATTCTTAACGCCTTCTGTTGGTGTTGTTTGGAAGGTAGACTTAAAGTGTAAACGATATTCTTTCACCAGATTTCCATCTTTGGAAACAAGACGAACCAGTGTTGGAAGATTGGCATTTCCAGAATCCACAACTGTAACTACTCCATGTCCACTAGTTGTTGCAGTGACTTTTGGTTTTGAATCCATTGTTGTTAGAGTGTAATCTGTCACATTTGGATCAAAGTTTTCCAATGCTTTTCCGTCGATCGAAATAGTCGCTGATGGTGTTTCCACTTCTGATCCCTTGCTTGCAGAGTAGGCTGTAAATTCTACAAGTGCAAGACCATTGGTGGTAGCCTTACGAGTCATGCGCGCACGAATAGCTGTCGTTTGAACTGAGTTCAAAGTTAAACTCGATTGGTTTACCAGCTACTAATTCTCCAGAAGCTTTGTAAGAAATTGGTGCCCAATTTTCTGCCTTGTTAAATGGATGATCGGCATTTTCTTCGTAACGAGAAATCGTACTTGGTTCTGTAAAAGCAGGACCAATATATCTTTCTAGAACCATTTTCTCTGGAGCATCTGTGCCACTATCTTTAAAGAACTGAATGGCTACTTTCCCAATAGATTGAGAAGCAATTTTTCCATCCTTCTTAAAGAGTAATCCAACAGAAGTTTCTTGATTTTTCGGAGTACGAGACCAGTTTGTCCAACGTCCATCTTCATTGTATTTTCCATCATTGATATAGAAAATTCGATCATGTGAAGCTGCTTGTGTATCGTTCGTTATCGAAGCAAAGGCTTTAGAATCAGTTTCATTGTTGTTTGGATTTTCTGAAATGACTTGATTGCCTTTAGAAACAACTGTCACCTGCATTTTAGTGGTTAGATTTGTACCAATGACATGACCGGTAACTTCAAATGTTCCCTCATGCTCTGTCGCATGTTCAGGAATAGCATCCCACTTCACTGCAAGTTTATCTGTAGTCCAATTAGTTGAAGTTGGATAATAAACACTTACTTCTGAAGGAAGTTGAAGATTGTCTCCAACATTCAAGATTTTAGCACTGTTTTCTGCAGCAAGAGGTTGACTAGTTTCTCTCTCATCATTGCGGAAAATTCGATATTCTTTCAACACCGTACCATCTTCTGCTTTCAAGATGAGACGTGTTGCACCTTTTGGACTTGTTGCAGGAACAACTGTTACCAAACCATTATTGCTAGCTGTTGCTGTGATTTCTTTGCTAGATTGAGGAATATAGTAATCTGTCTTAGATGGATTAAAATGTTCAAGATCCTTGCCATCTACCTTGATAGAAATCTCTGAACTTGTTTCACTTAAGACCTTGTTTCCAAGCACAGTTAGCTCTGTCAGACCAACACCTGATGTTCCATCTGCTTTCTTCATACGAATACGAACAGCGTAGGTTTCGACCTTGTCAAATGTGAAGTGATTGGTTTGAGTTGCAGACAGCTGACTTGGAGCATGTAAGTTTTCAACTGCTTTCCAATTGTCTGGATTATTAAATGGATGATTGCTATCTCGTTGCGCATGACTGACATCACTTGGTAAATCTGGAATTTCTTTACCTACATAATATTCAACTACATATTCTTTTGGAAGACCAATTGCTCCATCAGTATAGAAATCAACCGACAAATTGTTGACAAAACGCTTCGTCAAGTCTCCTGAATTACCAAATAAGATAGAAGCCCAGTCATTATCAGTATTTGTTCTCCAAGTAGTCCATCTATTTTTAGCATCTGATGGCGTTCTTGATACAGTCAAATCGTTCAAGGTGTTGGCTGTGTCATCTCCTCCTGTATTGGATACAATGGCAGCTGGTAATTGTGAACCTGTCCATTGTTTAGAGATATTATTTCCAGCAACCACTTGACTCAGACACTCGAAAACATGAGCTTTAGTTGTCAGATTGCTACCTACTAAACGACCATTGATTTCTATAGACCCCTTCAGTTTTGACTAAAGTTGGTTGGAACCTGATCCCAAACAACATCTTTATGATAGTTGTTCCGTTAGAATGGTAAGCTCCGAACATTAGCTGGCAATTGAACCGTCTCACCCTTAGGTACTAGAGACTGATTTCCTCTGCAACTTGCAACTCCTTCAACCGTTACAGTCGCTTGAGCTTCAATATCTGTAGCCTTCCACATGTCCTTTAGCTGCAAAAGCTATGATAGTGCCCTCAACTCTTTTTCATCTACCTTATCCCAAGCTACAGATACTTTGCGTGTGCAAGCCCTTATCAAATTCTGCTCCAACTTCTTTAGGTAGATTCGGTTGCTGAGTTGATATCTGTAGAAACAGACTACGGATGAAGTTTCACAATCTTCTTGTTGACTTTATTTTTCTTTTAATCACTACTTCAGTGAGTTTACAGATTCTGTTTTCTCTGTTTTGATTATCGATTCGAGGTGTCAAAGTCACTCTTCCCTTAGTATAGAGCAATAGATTCTGACCATTCACCCTCAAGATGTCCCCCATCAGATGATTTAGCTTCTAAGTGAATATCTGAGCCGAAAACTCTGTTTTGTGAACCATCCTCATAACGATCGCAATGACGTGATAAGTTAATACTTGATCTTCAGTGGCAGTTTCTTTTCCTTCTACAACCACTTCCAAACGTTTCCAAAGCAGGAGCTTCTTCACAAACTGAATTAAGTAAGTTTGGAACCAAGTCACCCTTTTGGTCACTCAAGAAGACAGAAGCCTGATAACCATTATCAGCAGAAGCTTGCTGAACAGTTACTTTGATATCCGGTAGTCTGAGCCCCAACACTTGGAATTGTTCCAGTGTAAGGAAGAGATACACGGTAATAGGTCTTGCCAGACTCAAAATTCTCAAGAGCTTTATCCCCAACAGTAAGTCCTGTAATGCTACTTGTTGTTTCCTTACTACTACGATAAAGGTTGCAGTCACTTCACGGTCGTCATCTACCAATTTACCAGTAGCCTCCGTACGTCCCACCTTCCTTGTTCAAAAGCAGCAGGGTCTTTCAAGGTCCAAGAAACAACATCAGTATCAATCAAGCTACCATCTGTCAGAACAGCTGTGACCGTTTTATCCAAATCAGCCGCATTCGTTCCAACTGGGACTGTAGCAACTTTTGGTAACCATCTATCTAAAGCAATCACTTTAACAAGTGCCTCAGCTGTGGTTTCCAAACCTTCCACTCGTCCAGATACTTTTTCTCACCTGCGCTTGTAAGCAAGTCAGATGGCATTTCCCAAGTTACAGTCTTTTCCTCAACACTACCGTCACTATAAATAGCTGTTACTGTTTGAGGTAATTCAGGATTTGTCGTCACATCAGTTGTTGCTTTTACAGGAGCAAAGGCTACAAAGTGACGATTTTCTTTCTTACCAGACACCGTTGCGACCGTTGCGCTATCAGATGTCAAACCAGCAGAATCTGCATAAAGAGTAAATTTACCTTCTTTTTCTGTTGATTTTACAATGACAACCCCTTTACCATTGAAAGCACGTCTTTGCCATGTTCCATCTGCTTGAGCTTTGTAGCGTTCACGACTAGCTTGTTCTCCATTATCCACACCAACGATTTGTCCCTGACCATGAAGATTGAAATGAACAAGATTGTTAGCTGTAGGAACCACATTCCCATCACCATCAACAATTTCATAATGGATGTAGGATAGGTCCTTTCCATCTGCAGTGATAACATGCTCTTCTTTAGTCAGACGAACTCTTGCTGGCTCCCCAGCAGTTATCACACTATCACGCGCAATTTCGTTGCCATTTTCATCTCGAGCAATCGCAGTCAGTGTGCCTGGTTGGTATTTCACAAGCCACTCAAGATACAATTCACTTGGTTTAGCTCCCTCATGATATGGACGTCCATCTTCTGTCCTTTTCTTAGTAAATTCCTTTTTACCAAGCGACTCTCCATTTAAGAACAATTCGACGCTTGCAGCATTTGAGAAGGTACGAACCGGAACCTTTCCATCAACCAGCATCTTGCGATCCTTAAGGGTCTCTTCAGTCCAGTTCCAATGTGGTAAAATGCGAACAGTTGGCTTTTCTTTAGCACTATACCATTCACTACGGTAAAGGTAGAAATCATTCTTTGGTAAACCAGCCGTATCGATGATACCAAAGTAAGAACTCTTGACAGGTGTACTATCTTGGTTATGCCATGGAGTTGGTTCACCGATATAGTCAATTCCTGTCCAGATAAATTGTCCAGCATAGCCAGCACGATCACGGTCAAAAGTCCATGATTCAGTAGCTGTTCTTCCCCATCCAACACGGTCATTACCATAGTCAGATTGTTCATAGTGACGATTTGGACGGTTATCATGTCCAAGGATTTGAGCAGGATTGTAATAAGAATCACGCGTTCTAGTAGCTGAAGAAGTTTCAGAACCATAAATGAGCCAGTCTGGATGAGCACTACGAACCGCATCATCAAAAACGTTCACTATAGTTCGATACCGACAGCATCCATGATTTCTGCGAGAGTTTCAAGAAATCACCTAGTCGCTGCACGACTAAATTTATTTTCACCCATGGTGACATAACGTTCAGTATCAATCGCCTTGATAATAGCCTTCAGACGTTTAGCTGTCCTCGATAGAACGAGGGACTACCATTTGCCTCTTCCACCTCATTTCCAAGAGACCACATTACGATAGACGGATTGTTCTTATCACGTTCTACCATTGTTCTAAGATCAAAATCAGACCACTTCTCACCCTTCTTAGCTTCAGGATGAGTTGCATCTTGATCAAAGAACCGTCCATAGTCGTAAGTCTTCTTGCCACCATACCAAGTATCAAAAGCTTCCTCTTGAACCAAAAGACCTAAACTAGCTGCAGCATCAAGCAACTGAGGACTAGCTGGATTGTGGGTTGTTCGAATAGAGTTAACTCCCATATCTTTCAAGAGTTTTAATTTACGATAGGTAGCCTTATAATTCTCTTCTGCCCCCAAAGCTCCATTGTCATGGTGAATACTTACCCCGTGGAATTTCATACGTTCACCATTCAGAGAGAAACCTTCCTTCGCAGTCCAATTGAAATAACGGTAACCAAATGTATCTTCTGTTACATCAACTAGTTGACCTTCTTTATAAACCTTTGTTTTCAGCACATACAGTTGTGGATGATAACTTTTTGTCGTCCAAAGAGTTGGTTTATTAACTAGGATTGTTTGTCTGAAATCTGCAGTTTCATTTTCTGCTAAATTCTTCGTTTCAGAGCGGACTAATTCTGAAACAACCTTACCTTCCTTAGTAAAAATTTGTTGTTCCACAAAGACTTTAGTAGCCTTTTTATCCGTATTTTTAATCCTACTCTGAACCTGTGTTTCAACATTCCCTTCTTTTTGCTCAGCAAGTTTTGGAGTAGTGATATGATTACCATTTTCGGCAACATGGACTTTATCACGATAACTAAGGGTTACATCACGATAAATCCCACTTCCTGAATACCAACGACTACTTGGTTGCTTATTGGTCACTTGAACAGTAATTGAATTTTCACTACCATCCTTGTTTAAAAATTCTGTGATATCATATGAAAAATGATTATAGCCGCTTGGATAATGTCCGACAAATTTACCATTTACATAGACCTTTGAATCCATGTAAACCCCATCAAAATTGATACGAACATCCTTATTCTTGTCAGCTTCATTTAATGTGAAAGTCTTACGATACCAAGCTGTTCCACCATTTAACTGGCCACCCTCATTACGAGCGGGAGATTTGTGATCAAAGTCAAAATAAATACTCCAATCATGAGGAAGATTCAATTTAGACCAATCATGAACATCCACATCTTTTTTTGAAAAATCTCCTTGGGCATTTAGTTTAAAATACCAATCTTTATTAAAATCTTGTTTTCGTTCCGATAATAGCTGTTTTTCCTTTTCAACTTCGGCTTTGTTTGACTCTCTAGACAGCACTTGCGATTTTTCAGAAGAAGATTTGATCTCTGTGTCTGCTTTCACTTGGTCCTTTTCAGAAGTTTTTTTAGAATCCTCTTTCACTTCTGTTCCAGCTGTTACTGCAGATTCAACAGGCTTTGGCTTTGCCTCTTCAGATTTCTGTTTGTCCTCAACCTTAGTTCCTTCTTCTACTTTATTTGGAGTTTCCACTTTAGGACTAGCCAATTCACGACTACCCTCATTAGCAGGTGTAGTAGATTCTGTATCCTTAGCAACTTTATCTTCTGCAGATTCAGCTTTTGGTTTTACAAACTCACGCCCACCATTCTCATCAGCCTTTGCGATAGCAGCTGCCACATCATCGGGAAGCTTATCTAAAGGTTGAGCTTGATGAACAGTTGTTTCTTCTGTTTTAGCATTGGATGAATCCACCTCCTCAGCTTGTACAGCAGAAATACCAAATATACTAGCCCCAATCATTACAGATGCCGCACCTATTGCAAATTTACGAATGCTATAATGACAACGTTTATCAAAAAGTCTTTTGTTCATTAAAATCCTCATTTCTTTTTCTTGATACAAAGTAAGCGTTTACTTTATTTTAAAAAATAACCTCCTTCTGAATACACAAACAAGTACCAAGTTTTATAATATATTTTATATATTAAATATATCAAAAAGGCACCTCTAAATTGCAATTATTTTCCATTAATTTAACCCAATAAAATGATATATAAGAAGGGGTCATTTAAAAGGAATAGTTGCAATGAAAATAGCTGAGTTCTAGACTCTTTCTACTACAAATTGAATTCCATTAATATCTTTTTCAAACTTCAAATTTATAGTTTATAGACTGCATTACTCTACATAAAAAGAAGGCGAACCTCCTTCTACACTATTTTCCCTTAAATTCCGCAAAGGTCTGTAAGATTTTAGCTGCTACTACTGGAGAAGGTTCTCCTTTTAGCTCTACCGTTTCATCTGTATATGGACTAAGACCAGCAAAACCGCCTATCTGGACAGAGTAGAGAGATGTTTTAAAGAGCTCAATATCGTTTTGGTCATTTCCAAAAGCAATGAAGTTCTCTCCACATAACTTTTCAACAGTTGTCGCCTTATGAATCTCCAAGGGGTTGACATAAAGGCACTTTTCATGCGCATGATAGGACAGATGAGCCTGCCCCAGTCTTTCTAACTGACCAAGCAGGTCATCAAGCAAATCCTCATGGTCTCCCATATAAACGACTACCTTAATCGGAGTCCCTAAGTCCTCGAGTTTCTGATGACGAGCTACCTTTAGGGGATCCACACTAGAGATAAATGGAATCTTTTCCAGAATCTGACCACTATAGTCAAAGCAATCATCTGCAAAGAAAGGGAGATTATAGGTCTGGCAATAATCCACTAGCGCCTGATAAACTCTAGCATCGAGATTTCTCTCATAGATGGCTTTCCCCAGATAATAGGCTACACCACCATTCAAACCTATGACCAAGCGCTGACTGAGATCGGTACCTAATAAGCCCAAACAATCCCGATATGAGCGAGCTGAGGCAACTACAACCTCGTGTCCATAATCGCTAGCCTTTAAAAGAACCTGCTTAATCTCTTCATCTATGGTCATATAGTCGAAAGACAGCGTCCCATCCAGATCAAATACGAATTTCATTTTCCTAATCCTTGTTCAGTGTACGAAGCGCTGCTTCATAGGTTTGCTCCATCAGCATGGTAATGGTCATAGGGCCAACTCCACCAGGTACTGGCGTGATGTGGCTGGCAAGTGGTGCAACGGCATCATAGTCAACATCTCCACAAAGCTTGCCATTTTCATCTCGGTTCATCCCTACATCAATGACAACTGCACCTGGTTTGACAAAGTCAGCAGTCACAAACTTGGCACGACCGATAGCTACGACAAGAATATCCGCTTGCGATGCTACTTGAGCTAGATCTTTTGTACGGGAATGAGTTAGAGTAACAGTAGCATTCTTGTCTAAAAGAAGCTGGGCCATCGGCTTCCCAACGATATTCGAACGACCAATCACGACCGCATTTTTTCCTTCCAGCTCAATCCCATACTCATGAAACATCTCCATAATCCCAGCAGGAGTTGAAGGAATCATAACTGGATGCCCTGACCAAAGACGCCCCATGTTTAGTGGATGAAAACCATCCACATCCTTTTCTGGATCAATGGCAAACAAAACAGCCTCCTCGTCAACATGTTTAGGTAATGGTAACTGAACCAAAATCCCATGCCAAGCTGGATCTTGATTGTATTTGGCAATCAAGTCTAACAATTCCGCTTGTGTAATAGTTTCTGGAACTCGCACAACTTCACTACGGAAGCCAGCAGCCAGGGCTGAACGTTCCTTGTTACGGACGTAGACTTGACTGGCTGGATTGTCCCCAACCAAAATCACGACCAAGCCTGGAACTAAACCTATTTTCTTCTTTAGTTTGGCAGTCTTTTCAGCCAGCTTTCCTTGTAATTTAGCGGCAAGAGCCTTCCCATCAATAATCTGTGTCATGTCACTTCTCTTTTCTGTCAAATATCCTCTATTATATCAAAAAATGACTTGCCATTCTAACACTTCTTGACTAATAGACCTTATAGTTTGAAACTATAAGAAAAAGCTCTTGTCGAGCTTTTAGCGCCTATTGATATTAGGTAAATCTGTTATGCTTTCTTTTAACTTTTGGAGCCGGTAAGACTTCATACATATCCCTGATTATTCTCGCTAGAAATGACTTATCTTCAAGGTCTTCTAGTAAAATCATCTCTTTGGCTCCTTCATAAGGTCGTTCAAGCCTAGTTTGTTCCAATTGATCCATGACCACCTTCACAGGCTTCAGTAACAAACGATTATCATAGATTCCACCAATGATTTTCCCACGATAATAAAGGATATACTCACCCATCATTTGACGATAACTTATCTCCTCTAGCTCCGAAAAACTGATCAATAATAAAGTCTAAATATTCCTTACTGGATGCCATGTTTTTCACTCCACTTCTTCTAAAAATGAGGTCTTACAAAACCTTACTCAAGAAATCTTTGGTCCGTTGTTCTTTTGTTTGATCGAAAATTTCCTCAGGCGTTCCATCTTCGACAACAACTCCATCTGCCATAAAGATAACACGGTCTGCTACCTCACGCGCAAAACCCATTTCATGCGTCACAATCACCATGGTCATCCCCGACTTGGCAAGGTCTTGCATCACAGCTAGAACTTCTCCAACCATCTCAGGATCCAGGGCTGAAGTCGGCTCATCAAAGAGCAAAACATCTGGTTCCATAGCAAGTCCACGTGCAATGGCAATCCGTTGTTGCTGACCACCTGACAAACTCTGTGGATAGGACGTTGCCTTATCTGGCAAACCAACTTTTTTCTAACAGTTCCCGTGCTCTTTTTCTCAGCAACTTCCTTGCTTTCACCTTTGGTTTTAATTGGTGACAAAGTGATATTTTCCATCACTGTCATATTGGGAAAGAGGTTGAATTGTTGGAATACCATACCCATCTTTTCACGCATAGCAAAAAGATCATTTTTCTTATCAGTGATATCAACTCCTTCAAAGATAACCTTACCTTTACTTGCTTCTTCAAGGAGATTCATCGAACGAAGGAGAGTTGACTTCCCGCTCCCTGACGGACCGATAATGACCACAACTTCTCCTCGTTTAATCTCAAGGTTGATGCCTTTTAAAACTTCATTTTTCCCAAAAGACTTATGTAGTTCTTCAATTTTAATCAAGGTTTCTGTCATTATTTCTTGTCTCCTTGTCCAATATGTTTTTCAAATGCTTTCAACGCCACTGTCAAAACAGAGGTCATAATCAAATAGTAAAAGGCTGCAAATAAAAGTGGAGTCAATGGTAAATAAGTTGTTGTTGCTACTGTCGTTGCACCATTCCACAACTCCATCACCCCAATTGCCGACAAGAGGGAACTATCCTTGATAATGGTAATAAATTCATTTCCTAGCGCTGGAAGAATATTCTTGATAGCTTGTGGCAAAATGACATAACGCATGGCATTTTTGGGACGAATACCTAGAGAATATGCAGCCTCTAACTGCCCTTTAGGAACGGCATTGATCCCCGCACGAACAGTTTCTGAAACGTAAGCTCCACTATTCATAGAAATAATCAGAATACCAGGAATCAAACGAGAAAGATCAACTCCTAAAATTCCCACTTGAATAGTCGGAGCATTGATATGCATAAGAGCAAAGGCAATCATTATTTGAACCATCATTGGAGTACCACGGAAGATCCAAACATACACATTTGCAAACCAAACGAGCGGTTGAAGCGTGAACGTTGGGCAAAGGCCAGTAACACACCTATAATGGTCCCTAAGCAGACAACAAGAATGGAAATCAATACGGTAATCAGAGCACCATAGTTAAAATACGGTAAATACTTTTGGTAAAAAGAAAAATTCATATAAACTCAGCTTTCTAAATATCAGATTGTATGATTATAATCATGACTTGAATTAAAATTCAATCTTTTTTTCACTGATTTTCACCAATAATTTTTATGCAAAAAGAGAAATAGCGAGAAATCTTAGTTTTTTTCTAGTCAAGTCCCCGTGGTTTATGGTAAAATAGTAACGATAAGAAATGGAGGAGAATCATAATGGAATCACATTTGGTTAGAATCATCAACCGCCTAGAAGCTATGACAAAAGATGGCGGAAATTTAAAACGTAATTTTGAACGTGAAGGAGTTGTTGTTGCAGAAGTTGCTTACAGCTATGACGAAGAAAATGGATCACTCTTCACCCTTCGCGATGTTGAAGCACGTGAAACCTATACCTTTGATAGCATTGACTTGATTGCAATGGAGATTTACGAACTCCTTTACTAATAGAATAACAGTGGGGAAACCTGACTGATGAACGAGAATCCTTTTTGTCCCCTGCAAATAGGGTTTTTTCTTACCATCAGTAACAGAGATTTTCTTAGGAACTTTCTCTCCAAATCTCCCTAGCCCAATCTTTTTACTTGCTTTACACCTTAATCATGCTATAATGAGAATATAAAAACTTTGACTATTTTTGACCTTTTATCAGGCCAAGGGTAAGAATGAAATGAGGTAGATGTATGCTCTGTCAAAACTGTAAAATTAACGACTCAACAATTCATCTTTATACCAATCTCAATGGACAGCAAAAACAAATTGATCTCTGTCAAAATTGCTATAAAATTATCAAAACAGACCCGAACAATACCCTCTTTAAAGGAATGACTGACCTAAACAATCGTGATTTTGATCCTTTTGGAGACTTTTTCAATGATTTGAACAATTTCAGACCTTCTTCTAATAACGTCCCTCCAACTCAATCAGGTGGAGGATATGGAGGTAATGGTGGCTACGGACCTCTTCAAACACCTCCTAGCCAAGAAAAAGGACTCCTAGAGGAATATGGTATCAATATTACTGAGATTGCTCGTCGGGGAGATATTGACCCTGTTATCGGTCGAGATGAGGAGATTATCCGCGTTATCGAAATCCTCAACCGTCGAACCAAGAACAATCCTGTCCTCATCGGAGAACCGGGTGTTGGTAAAACAGCCGTTGTGGAAGGTCTAGCTCAGAAGATTGTCGATGGTGATGTTCCCCATAAACTCCAAGGCAAGCAGGTCATCCGTCTGGACGTGGTCAGTCTAGTCCAAGGAACAGGGATTCGAGGCCAATTTGAAGAACGTATGCAAAAGCTCATGGAAGAAATTCGCAAACGCGAGGACATCATCCTCTTTATCGATGAAATCCATGAAATTGTTGGTGCAGGGTCTGCTGGCGATGGCAATATGGATGCAGGAAATATCCTCAAACCAGCCCTTGCCCGTGGTGAATTACAAATGGTCGGAGCCACTACTCTCAATGAATACCGCATCATTGAAAAAGATGCTGCTCTAGAGCGCCGCATGCAGCCTGTCAAGGTAGATGAACCAACTGTCGAAGAAACCATTATCATCCTTAAAGGAGTTCAAAAGAAATACGAAGACTACCATCACGTCAAGTATACTGATGCTGCTATCGAAGCTGCTGCAAATCTTTCCAATCGCTACATCCAAGACCGCTTCTTGCCAGACAAGGCTATTGACCTGTTGGACGAAGCTGGTTCAAAGATGAATCTAACGCTGAACTTTGTTGATCCTAAAGTGATTGATCAGCGCTTGATTGAGGCTGAAAATCTCAAGGCTCAAGCTACACGAGAGGAAGATTTTGAAAAGGCTGCTTATTTCCGCGATCAGATTGCCAAGTACAAGGAAATGCAGAAAAACAAGGTGACCGATCAGGATACTCCTATCATCAGTGAGAAAACCATCGAACATATCATTGAGCAGAAAACCAATATCCCTGTTGGAGAACTCAAAGAAAAAGAACAGTCTCAGCTTATCCATCTAGCAGACGACCTCAAAGCTCATGTCATTGGTCAAGATGAAGCTGTCGATAAGATTGCCAAAGCCATCCGTCGTAATCGTGTTGGACTTGGAACTCCTAACCGGCCAATCGGAAGCTTCCTCTTTGTCGGACCAACTGGTGTCGGTAAGACAGAACTCTCTAAACAACTAGCCATTGAGCTCTTTGGTTCTGCTGACAGCATGATTCGCTTTGATATGAGTGAATACATGGAAAAACACAGTGTGGCTAAATTGGTCGGAGCCCCTCCAGGTTATGTTGCTTATGATGAAGCTGGGCAGCTAACTGAAAAGGTTCGTCGCAATCCCTACTCACTCATCCTTCTCGATGAAGTGGAAAAAGCTCACCCAGATGTTATGCACATGTTCCTTCAAGTATTGGACGATGGTCGTTTGACAGATGGGCAAGGACGAACAGTTAGCTTTAAGGATGCTATCATTATCATGACCTCAAATGCGGGTACTGGTAAGGCCGAAGCCAGCGTTGGTTTTGGGGCAGCTCGTGAAGGTCGAACCAACTCTGTTCTTGGTGAACTCGGTAACTTCTTTAGCCCAGAGTTTATGAACCGTTTTGACGGCATCATCGAATTTAAACCTCTCAGCAAGGACAACCTTCTCCAAATCGTCGAACTCATGCTAGCGGATGTCAACAAACGCCTCTCTAGCAACAATATCCACCTCGATGTGACAGACAAGGTCAAGGAAAAGTTGGTTGACTTAGGTTATGATCCAAAAATGGGGGCACGCCCACTCCGCCGTACCATTCAAGACCATATCGAGGATGCCATCACTGACTTCTACCTTGAAAATCCAAGTGAAAAAGACCTCAAGGCAGTCATGACAAGCAATGGCAATATTCAAATCAAATCTGCCAAAAAAACTGAAAAAACAGAAGAGATTGCTTCTGAAAAAGAAGAATAAAACGATCTAACAGGTGCAGAAAGTCTATCATTTTCTGCACCTTTTTTACTAAAATAACTGTAAATTCTTGACAGCTTGCCCCTCGTACATTATGATAATAATAAAGATACTAAAGAATGAGGATAGTTCAATGGCCAACCCAACTTTTGGTGAAAAACAAGAGAATACGAGCTACCAACACCGCTATGGTGTTTACGCAGTTATTCCTGATCCTGAAAAAAAACAAATCGTTTTAGTTCAAGCTCCCAATGGGGCTTGGTTCTTGCCAGGTGGAGAGATTGAAGAGGGAGAAGACCATCAAGAAGCACTGAAGAGAGAACTCATCGAAGAACTCGGTTTTACTGCTGAAATCGGGACCTATTACGGACAAGCTGATGAGTATTTCTACTCTCGCCACCGTGACACCTACTACTACAATCCAGCTTATCTCTACGAAGCCACTTCTTTCCAAGAAGTACAAAAACCTTTGGAAGACTTTAATCATATTGCTTGGTTTCCTATTGACGAGGCAATAGAAAAACTCAAACGTGGTAGCCACAAATGGGGAATTGAAGCTTGGAAAAATCCAGCATAGAATTGATTAAAAATACACGATTTTATCCAAAAAGTATCCAAAAAGTGCTATAATAGAGTTAGAAAATCGGAGGAACTATTATGAAGCTTATCAACACGACTAATTCACACTCGCAACTTGTTAAAAGCCAATTAGAAAGCACTGACGCAACGCTTGTTGAAGTCTATTCAGCTGGAAACACAGATGTGATTTTCACTCAAGCTCCTCTTCACTATGAAATCCTCATTTCCAACAAACACCGCGCTATTCGTGAACCAGAAATCGAAACCATCCAAGATTTCTTCATGAAACGCAAAAATCGATAAAAGATAATATCGATGAAGCTAATATCAAGACGCTTTTATTCAGATAAATTGATTGAAATTTCTATTCCTACAAAATAAGAAAGCCAGCCAAAAGCTGGTTTTCTTTTGCACCAAAAAAGATTGGTAGTTTACAGCTACCAATCTTTTATTTTTATTTCACAGCTTCTTTCAAATCATCTACCTTATCCAAACGTTCCCATGGAAGGTCAATATCTGTACGTCCCATGTGTCCATAAGCCGCTGTCTGACGGTAAATTGGACGTTTGAGGTCCAACATTTGGATAATTCCTGCTGGGCGAAGGTCAAAGATTTGACGGGCTGCTTTCTCAAGTTTGCTTTCAGCTACTGTTCCTGTACCAAAGGTATCGATACGGACAGAAACAGGCTGAGCAACACCAATAGCATAGGCCAATTGAACTTCTGCTTTCTTGGCAAGACCTGCTGCACGAATTTTTTTAGCAATATAGCGAGCCGCATAAGAGGCTGAACGGTCCACCTTAGTCGCATCTTTACCAGAGAAGGCACCACCACCGTGACGAGAGTAGCCACCATAAGTATCCACGATAATCTTACGGCCAGTCAAACCTGAGTCCCCTTGAGGGCCACCGATAACAAAACGACCAGTTGGATTGATGAAGAATTTTGTTTGCTCATCCAAGTAAGAAGCTGGAATAACCTCTTTAATAACATTGCTAATCACATCATTGTGAATTTGTTCATTGCTAACTTCTGGATCGTGCTGAGTTGAAATCACGACTGTGTCCACGCGCACTGGACGATCGTTTTCATCATACTCAACTGTAACTTGTGATTTAGCATCTGGGCGAAGATAGCTGATTTCACCAGATTTACGAAGTTCCGCCAAACGACGAACCAGTTTGTGACTAAGTGAAATTGGCAATGGCATGAGTTCCTCTGTCTCATCTACTGCAAATCCAAACATGAGACCTTGGTCTCCAGCTCCAATCAAGTCCAGTGGATCTTGATCTGCATTCCCACGAACTTCCAAGGCTTCGTTCACACCTTGTGCGATATCTGGTGACTGCTCAACAAGTGAAGGATGAACTCCCACTGTCTCCGCAGAAAAACCATACTCGGTATTGGTATAACCAATCTCTGCAATGGTATCACGGACCACACGGTTAATGTCCACATAGGCATTTGTCGAAATTTCACCAAAAACGTGGACAGAACCAGTATATACAGCTGTCTCAGCAGCAACGTGCGCTTCTGGATCCTCTGCTAAAATAGCATCCAAAATCGCATCTGAAATTTGGTCTGCAATCTTATCCGGATGCCCCTCAGATACAGATTCAGACGTGAATAATTTACGTTCTGACATAAAAATGTCCCCCTTTAAAAAATATTGTTATAGAGTTACAAAGTACTGATAGGAAAACTACTAGTAATGAATACCTACCATCTTATCGGGACTATATAACCTTATCATTATACCACTTTTTACTCATTTTTGCATTCTTTTCGAAAATTTATAAAACGAAGGTACAAAAAGGAGCCATTCAGCTCCAATTTTGTTCTTAAAATGTTTGGCGTTTGGCTTTCCGCTCTGCGCGCCCACGTGCGCGATTTTCAGCACGCTTGGTTTTGCGACGTTTTTCATCCACTGCCCATTGAATCTTCTTCTTATAGCCTGGTTTGACTTTTTTCTTTTTCTTTTTAACCAAGCCAATCATCTCAATATCAAGCTTATCCTGCTTCTTTTCACGATTAGCACGACGATCACGGTCATAGGTATCTTGAAACTCACCGTCTTTGACCATCTTAGGAGTAAACTTGATTCCTAATTTCTCCAACTCACGGATATCCGAGTCATCGCTTGGCTGGTAAAGGGTAATAGCTGTACCAGGCAGTCCGTTGCGACCAGTTCGTCCAACACGGTGAACAAAGAAGGACAAGTCTTGCGGAATGGCGTCATTGATGACATGACTGACACCTTCAATATCAATACCACGTGCTGCCAAATCCGTTGCGACAATGTACTCAAAATCAAGATTTTTCACCTGATTCATGATTCGCTTGCGCTCACGAGGAGCAATATCTCCATGAATCTTAGCTACCTTCAAACCTTGAGCTGTTAGATATGTATGCAATTCATCTGCACGCGTCTTGGTATTAACAAAAATCATGGCTAGATATGGTTGCATGGCTTGCGTCAACTCATAAATCTGAGCATTTTTATCTCGTCCCTTGGTCGAAATCAACCAGTTATCAATGGTATCAGAAATGACTGTTTTTGTTTTGATTTTTTCCATAACAGGATTTGATAAATATTTTTTCAAGAATGGCTGCAACTTCTGTGGAATGGTTGCTGAAAAGACCATGAATTGCAAGTCCTTAGGAAGGCTTCCTGCTATCTTATCAACTGTCTCTAAGAATCCCATATCCAAGGTCATATCGGCTTCATCGACAACAAAGGTCTTGGCCTTGTGAATAGCCAAATCACCAGATTTGACCAAGTCATAGATGCGACCTGGCGTTCCGATAACGATATGTGGTTGGTTGCTGGCAAGTTTTTCAATCTGACGAGCCTTATCCGTACCCCCCACATAGTTAACCACACGGACTTCAACATCTGAGTGGGCTGCAATCTGACGTGCTGCTTGGTAAATCTGAGTAGCTAACTCACGACTTGGAGCAGTAATCACTGCTTGCACACTATCGCTAGTTTCATCTAATTGCTGGAAAATTGGTAACAAGAAAGTATGAGTCTTTCCAGAACCTGTTTTTGATTCACCAACCAAGTCACGACCTGCCAAGACTATAGGAATTAACTTATCTTGTACCTCTGTAGGAGTCTCAAATTTCAACTCCTCCAAAGCCTGTTCTATATAGTTTTTAAAACTGAAATTTCGTAAATGACATATTATCCTCGATTCTATTCATCTAACCATTATACCATATTTTTGAACATTTTCAGTAGTTAAGTCCGACTAGCAAAAAATGAAAGGGAACAATCCCTTTCATTTTCTATTTCCAGTTTAAAATGGCATTCAAAACCATAGTGATCACTGACTTGCGGACTATTCTGACCATCAAAAACTACATGCAAGCTTTCTACTTCTAACTCTTTGGTCGTAAAGACATAGTCAATTCGAAGCGGTTCGGTATTGCCTTTCCAACCATCAATTTCTGGTGGTACTGTATAGCTACCACTTCTCTCCTTGGCAACTTCAAAAGCATCTTGTAACTCTAGAGGACTAGCTAGGATAGCTTGATAACCTTCCTGACCAGCTGGATTATTGAAATCACCTGCTAATATTAGAGGTTTCTTCAAATCTTTCAGTACAGCCTCGAATCGTGCCCATTCTTCCTGAAAACCTTTATCCCACCATGAAAGATGGACGCTTGCAAGAGCCAGTTCCTTGCCTTCAACCTCTGTCTCAGCCAAGGCAACACGGCGAGTATGGTAATCCGTTGGATCATCTACATCTGATACTAAAATCTCACGCGCTTGAATAGGTGTCTTGGATAAGATAGCAACACCCTCATGGTATCGGTCATAACCGATATGGTTATAGGCCCAGGTCCAATAGAAGCTTCTTCCTTTCTCAGCCAATTTTTCAACCAAAAGTCTAACATAGTGGTCTTGGTGAATTGGCTCTGCCGCTGGCAAAGCTTGATAGAGGTCATTAACCTCCACTTCAGGAGAAGTGATTTCCTGATTGATTTCTTGGAAACAAATCAAATCATAGTCTTTATCAAGAATATCTTGGAGCAAGAGCTGGAATTTTTCTTCTGCTTCTTTCTCCATCCAACTATGGGTATTGAGTGTTAAAAATTTCATGCTTTTCTCCTAAAACAAGAGGTTGGAAAACAGCTTCCAACCTCAAGTATATTACAATTCTACTTTTGCAACTGCTGTTTTCGCTGCAAGAGAACCAGTTTGTTCTAATTTAACAGATTTAATCGCTTCGGCATTTGTGAAGACAACTACTGTTGAAGTTTCACGATCTGCTGCACGGATAGCATCCAAGTCAGCTGTAACAAGAAGATCACCAGCAGCAACCTTTTGTCCTTCAGCTACGTGAACTGTGAATGGTTTTCCTTCAAGACTTACTGTGTCCAAACCGATGTGAACAAGTACTTCAAGACCTGCTTCAGTCACAAGACCGAGAGCATGTTTAGTTGGGAAGACACTTGATACAGTACCAGAAACTGGAGATACGATATTTCCATTTGCTGGTTCTACTGCAAAACCGTCACCCATCATTTTTTGAGCAAAAACAGGATCTTTCACTTGTTCCAATTCAATAACTTGACCATCAGCTACTGAGTAAACTTCCTCTGTCACACCTTTGTAGTGTACAGTGTTTTGTTGAGCTTCAGTCATTTGGCTTGGAAGGGTTTCAGGAATAATTTCACCTGAGTCAAGAATATCTTGAATATCAGATTTCAATACGTCAGCTTTTGGTCCGTAGATAGCTTGGACACCTTGTCCTTTCATGACAAGACCCATAGCTCCTTCTGCTTTCCATTGTTCCTCAGTACCAACGCGATCTGCATCTTTAACAGTTACACGAAGACGAGTCATACATGCATCCACATCTACGATATTTGCACGACCACCAAGAAGGTTAATGATATTTACGGCTTGAGAAGCTGCTGCAACTTTTGGAGTTCCAGAAGCTGCTTCTTCTGATGCTCCTTCAGCTGTTTCGTAGTTTCCGTTACGTCCTGGGGTTGCGTAGTTGAATTTCTTGATCATGAAGTTGGCAATGAAGTACATGATAACCGCAAAGAGAACAGTTACCCAGATAAAGTTAACGATATCCATACCAATACCAGCATTAATTGCCAATGGTGTACGAGTCAAGAATTCAATTGAACCGAATGAGTGGACACGAAGGTGAACAATATCTGCCATAGCAAAGGCAGCACCTTGAACTACTGAATAAACAAGGTAAAGCGGTGTTGCGATGAACATGAACATGTACTCGATTGGTTCAGTAACCCCTGTCAAGAATGTTGCAAGTGCTGTCGCAATCATCATACCCTTGTATTGGTGTTTCTTGTCAGCATCAACATTGCGGTAGATAGCAACGATGACACCCATCAAGATACCAAATGAACCGATCATTTGTCCAACTTTGAAACGAGCTGGATGTACTGTATCTAACAAGTGTTGGTATTGACCAGCGTCAGTACCTTTAAGGTTTACAAGGTCTGTTACCCATGCAAGCCAAAGTGGATCTTGACCAAATACTTGGCTACCTTTTGCTGCACCAGTTAAGACTTCATAAGTACCACCAAGAGCTGTGTAGTTCATTGGGATAGTCAACATGTGGTGAAGACCAAATGGCAAGAGCAAACGCTCCAAAGTACCATACAAGAATGGTGCTAGAATTGGTGCAGTTTCTTGAGAGTTTGCAATCCAGATACCAAAGCTATTGATACCTGTTTGAACAAGTGGCCAGAAGATTGAAAGAACAATTGCAGCAATTACTGAACGAACAATAACTACAAATGGTACAAAACGTTTTCCGTTAAAGAATGAAAGTGCATCAGGAAGCTTACGGAAGTTATAGTATTTGTTAAAGGCAGTTGCCCCTATAAAACCAGAAATAATCCCTACGAAAACACCCATGTTAAGTGCTGGAGCTTCCATAACACTGATAAAGTAATCAGAAACTTTGATTGACCCACCCAATAGTGTTGAAACCATAGCATTTGGATCTTTTAGCATATCGCCAGATACGCCAAAGATTGTACCTGTGATACGGTTGATAAGGATAAAGGCAAGACCAGCAGCAAAAGCACCACCAGCGCGTTCTTTAGCCCAGCTTCCTCCGATAGCAAGGGCGAACAAGATATGAAGGTTAACGATAACTCCCCAACCAATTTGCTCTAGTACACCACCAGTAATTACAAGTGGTGAAAAGTTAGGGTTAATCATCACTAGCGACTTACCGATTGAAATCATCAATCCAGCCGCTGGCATAACAGCGATAACCACCATCAAAGCCTTACCGAATTTTTTTGCCAAAAACTCGAAAGACAAGACATTTTTGAATGTAGCTTTCATCATTCAAATCTCCTTTATTTTTATTTTTAGGCAAACGTTTTACGAAAACGTTTTGCACCAACTATATACTAATTATACCACTTTTTATTTTTGTAAAAGGCTTTTATAGAAAAAAATTTTCTCATTTTTCTTAAATTTTTTTATACAAAAAGAGAAGTTCTTTAAAAACTTCTCTTTTAAACTGTCTGGATATTTCCACTAAGCTATGCAATTTGCATTGATATCCAATTAAATTTTCAAGAATCGACGCATTGAAATTCCTGATCCGATTGATCCAATGAAGATTCCGATGACAAACAAGAGTACTGTCATCAAAGGAATAAATAGATCTGGCGTAATCATGGATAGGTTTTGACCAACCAAGGATTTATTGACAGATTGGTAGACCATATTGTAGATAAAGAATACTAGGACTGAAGGAATAGCTGCTCCAAACAAACCGATGAAGGCACCTTCCAACAAGAATGGACCACGGATGTAACTATTCTTAGCTCCTACCAGACGCATGATTTGAATTTCACGGCTACGCGAAATAATGGTGATACGAATGGTATTGGAAATCAAGAAGACCGCGATGAAAATCAAGAGTCCTGCAATAATCAATCCCCACACACGGATGAAGGAAGCTAGTTCAAAGAGTCGTTGAGTGTTGGCTCCACCATCTTGAACTTCTGAAACTCCCTCGATTTTCTTAGCTTCTTCAGCTACTTTCTTTACATCACTTGGAGATTTGGTATCTACGATATAGGCATCATAGAGTGGGTTGGCATCCCCTTCAAAGACCTTCCAGTTATCCCCCATCGTTTCAGTCAATTTTTGGTATTGCTCCTCTTTACTTGAGAAGGTAACGCTTTTTACAGCTGGCATAGCTTTCAAAGCATCATAGACCTTGTGGTAGTCATTGTTGGTAACTGTCTGACCTTCTTTTTCAATCGTTTCACTGTTATCAGCCACATCCTTACGAATGTAAACCATAACACGAACGTTGTTTTCAATATCGGTAGCCAGTTTAGCTGTGTTAAAAATTACGGATGCAAACAAGGCAACGAGCGTCAAGGTAATCATAACCGAGCTCACTGCTGCTACTGTCATCCAGCCATTTCGCTTTAAACTTTTTAGTGATTCAAATAAATGGCGAAAAAATCTACTAATCATCGTATCCATATTCTCCTTTTGCTTCGTCACGAACGACACGGCCATTTTCAATGGCAATGACACGGTGGCGCAAGGTATTTACAATCTGACTATTATGGGTAGCCATCAATACTGTAGTACCTTGGAGATTGATGCGTTCCAACAGATTCATAATTTCCCAAGAATTATCTGGGTCCAAGTTTCCTGTCGGTTCATCGGCAATCAAGACTTTCGGATTGTTGACAATCGCGCGAGCAATGGCAATCCGTTGTTGCTCTCCACCTGAAAGTTCATTAGGGAATGAACGAACCTTATGTTTCAAAACCAACTAGGTCCAAAACTTCCATCACACGTTTTTTTAATGGTACGGCGGTTCTCACCGATTACTTCCATTGCATAGGCAATATTTTCATAAACGGTTTTCTTTGGCAAGAGTTTGTAGTCCTGAAAGACAACTCCAACACTACGACGAAGAAGAGGAATATCTTTCTTCTTGATTTTAACCAAATTAAAACCTGCAACTGTTAAACTACCTTTTTCAATCTTTACTTCTCGATATAAAGCTCGAATAAAGGTGGACTTCCCTGCTCCAGAAGGTCCTACGATATAGGCAAATTCTCCTGGTTCAATAGTGACAGACACACCACGCAAGGCAGTCGTCCCGTTGTCATACTTTTTGACAACATCTCGCATTTCAATGATTGACATGTGAGTTCCTTTCTATCTTAGCTGATTCTCCATTTGAGATAGGCATCGATGAAACCATCTAGATCTCCATCCATAACCTTATCTACTTGGGCAACTTCAAAGCTCGTACGGTGATCTTTCACCATAGTATAAGGTGTGAAGACATAAGAACGGATCTGACTTCCCCAAGTGATTTCTTTTTTCTCACCTTTAAGGGAATCGACTTCGCTGCTTTCTTTTCTTGCTCCATTTGATAGAGCTTAGCCTGCAACATCTTCATAGCACGATCTCTATTTCCATACTGGGTACGATCGACTGTCGATTGAACAACTGTCCCCGTAGGAATGTGCGTCAAACGCACACCTGTTGAAACTTTATTGACGTTCTGTCCACCAGCACCACCTGAACGGAAGGTATCCATCTTGATATCGTCGTCACGAATCTCCACTTCAATGGTATCATCTAACTCAGGCATAACCTCGACGGATGTAAAAGAGGTATGGCGACGTTTGGCAGAGTCAAATGGTGAGATACGAACCAAACGGTGAACACCCATTTCTGACTTGAGTAGGCCATAAGCATTTGGACCTTCAAAGGACAAGGTCACCGACTTGATACCTGCTTCATCACCAGCCTGGTAATCCAATACCTCTACTTTAAAACCTTTAGCATTTCCATAACGAGTGTACATACGAAGCAACATATCGCCCCAGTCCTGAGCCTCAGTCCCGCCTGAACCTGGATGGATTTCCAAAATTGCATTATTATGGTCATAAGGTTCTGACAAGAGAAGCGTCATTTCGTAACTAGTCATCATCTTATCCAACTCGGTTAGTTGCTCTACCAGTTCATCTTGGACTGACTCGTCTTCTGCTAAAAAGTCCAATAAAATTTCAACTTCATCCTGCAACTCCTCCATTTTACGGAAGGTGTTGTAGGTGTTTTTTAATTCATTTAATTCTTGCGACGTTTTTTGGGCCGCAATGTTATCGTTCCAAAAATCAGGTTCTGTCATCTTGTTCTCCAAGATGGCAATCTCTTCCTCTAAGCCTTCGAGGTCAAAGAGACCTCCTAAAAGAAGCTAATTTTTCACGATTTGCATCAATTTTTTGACGAATTTCTGAAATGTCCATAGATACTCCTTTTCATATCGTTTTATTATACCATAATCTCTTATTTCTTTCCATATTTTTGCTTTTTTTATGCTTTTATTGCCCAACAAAAAGAGGCTCTAAAGCCTCTGGTTTAAAGGATTTTTGCAGAGGTTCGAGCAATTTCCTCTACTTGAATTCCTTCTCTTTCAAATTTTTCTTTTAAGGAATCTAGGTCAATCATTCCATCAATTTGAACCTCAATGACAACCTTACCATCCTTACGAGGGATATTAACTGTGTGAGAAATATTCAAATTTTCCTCGGCAATCAAGGACACGATTTTTCCTAAAACTCCGACCTCGTTTTCCGTAATAAAACGAACACGAATCCCTTCTTCTCCATAACCAGCGATTTCCAAAAAGGCTTGGAAGACATCGCGGTCCGTAATCACTCCATATACCTGCTGGTTATCAACAACCGGTAAAATGCCAATCTTGTTTTTCAACATCAGGTAGGTCGCATCCTCTAGGCTTGCGTATCCAGAAACTGTCACAACATCCCGAATCATGACGTCTTTAACTTTAGTCTTATTGAGAAGATAATTCATCTCGTAGATAGAAAGACTGGTTGCTTTAGATGGACTTGCCTCTGCGATGGTTCCTTCTGTAACAAGACCAACCAATTGATCATTTTCGATAACAGGTAAACGGTGCAAGCCTTGCTCGCGCATCAAATCTGCTGCGTGTGCTACAGTCGTATCAGGACTGATATAAACTACCTTGCGTGTCATAAAATCTTTAACTGCCATGAGACTTCTCCTTCTCTATTTCTACTTTCATTATACACTTTCTTAGACAATCAATCAAACGCTGTCAGATCTTTTTCAAGATTTTGTAACATTCAATCACAAAAAAGAGAGAAATAGCCTTCTCTCTTAAACTTAAATCGTAACGGAATCTCTATCCTTAATCATATAGCGTTTTAAAGAAGTTAAGCTAGTTAGCCAGTACAATAGACCACCAAAGATCGCAGTAAAGCCACTACCAGTTGTGAGCAGGAACATAGGACTCTGGATATGCTTTGTTATAGGGTTGTAAACAAATAGTACCGCAACTAACAAAGAAATAATTACACAAGATAATCCTACCAGATTAAAGCCATTGTAAACTCATAGGCGTCATGTCCTTCAAGGAAATAGGCTGAACGCAAATCGAGTTTTCGTTTTCTTAAGATAAAATAGTCAACAACAATCATTCCGATAATGGGGCCTTGAATATAGGCAGCCAGCGAGATGAAGGAACCGAAGTATTCATCCACTCCTCCCCAGATGGTAAGTAGACTCACATAAACCATAGCAATCCAAACCATTAGTTTATAACTCACTTTGGGCATCCCGCTTTTTACAATCATACAGTTCACGTACGATCCTGTACCTTGGGTTCCAATATTGGCAAAGGCTACTAATAGTAAACTTAAAAGCGCAAAGGCTGGGGTGCTTAGAGTTGAAAGCATCGTCGTAGGGTCACTTTCATAGACACCTGTTTTGACAAACATAGCCAAAGCCATCACTCCACCTGTCGCAGCAAAGAATGGCGCAACAACCCCGTATGACAAGGCTGTAGCCCAATAGCCACTACGTTCTGATTTTGCCAAACGTGGTAAGACAAATGCTTGTGTAGACCAAGAAAAGGCTACGGCCACATTTCCTTCCCCTGACATCATAAAACGTTCAATCGGTGTCAAATTTTCTTGGATGGCAGGTTGGACATTCATAATATCCCTAATCGGAACCGCAACAAAACAGATTCCAACGATGATTAGTCCAACAAATAACAAGGCAACCACCAGAAAGCGATTAGTGCCTTTAATCACCTCTGGACCTCCAAGAGCAATCAGCGTTCCAAGAAGAACGCAGAGGGTTCCTAGAATCGGTGCCCATACTCCCTTGTCTAAACCAAGTCCAAAATTATTTGCCAAATGAATCATGGAGCTGGCAAAAAGATTGGCGGTAACAGCGTACCAACCAAAATTTGCCAGACTAATCACAGTTGATAGCAAGGCCACCCCTTTTCTACCTAGAACGGCTCTCAACCAAATCCACAAATCAATCCCATATTTAACTGCAAACAAGATTGGGAGACATTCGATAAAAACCCAGATAATGTTAAAGCTAAAAATATTTATCAACATTTGATTAAAGGTCAAATATTGAGCCACATAGGCTCCTTGGGTATAACACCAAGTTGCGATGGCAAAACCACTTGTCGATAGGAAGAGATCCCAAAAAGAGTATTGGCGATCCTTGTTGGTCATGGGAACGATTCCCGTTATGGTCTCCTGTTGAATGAAGTCATTCATCTTGGACATTTTATTGAATACCTCCTGTCATGGCTAGGATAATCAGAATATGATTGACTAGAATCATATCAATTACTTATGTAAAAATAAACTTTTTAAGAAAGGGGAGATAAATACACATAGATTAAGGTTTTCATTTATCCTTAAATCGTAACGGAATCTCGATCCTTGATCATATAGCGTTTTAACGGAGTTAAGCTAGCTAGCCAGTACAATAAACCACCAAAAATCGCAGTAAAGCCACTACCAGTCGTAATTAAAAAGATTGAACTTCGAATTTGTGCAGTTACAGGATTGTAAACAAATAATACCGCTACCAATAAAGAGACAAATACGCAAGATAAGCCTACTAGGTTAAATCCCTTAGTAAATTCATAGGCATCATGCCCTTCAAGGAAATAGGCTGAACGCAAATCGAGTTTTCGTTTTCTTAAGATAAAGTAATCAACAACAATCATTCCGATAATGGGACCTTGAATATAAGCAGCTAGGGAAATGAAGGACCCGAAATACTCTTCTACCCCTCCCCAAATAGTAAGTAGACTCACGTAAACCATGGCAATCCAAACCATTAGTTTATAACTTACTTTAGGCATCCCACTTTTTACAATCATACAGTTCACGTATGATCCTGTCCCCTGAGTTCCAATATTAGCAAAGGCTACTAATAGTAGACTTAGAAGTGCAAAGGCTGGGGTACTTAGAGTTGATAGCATGGTTGTTGGATCACTTTCATAAACACCTGTTTTGACAAACATGGCTAGAGCCATCACTCCACCTGTTGCAACGAAGAATGGAGCGATAACCCCGTATGATAAAGCTGTAGCCCAATAGCCGCTGCGTTCTGATTTTGCCAAACGTGGCAAGACCAGCGCCTGTGTAGACCAAGAGAATGCAAAGGCTACATTTCCTTCCCCAGAAAGCATGAAGCGTTCTAATGGAGTTAAATCTCCTTGGGTAGCTGGTTGAATGTTCATAATGTCAGTAATAGGAACGGCTACAAAACAGATTCCAACAATAATGAGACCGACAATCAACAAGGCGATTACCAAGAATCGATTAGTCCATTTAATCACTTCTGGACCTCCAAGAGCAATCAGTGTTCCAAGGAGAACACACAGAGTACCAAAAATCGGTGCCCATACTCCCTTGTCTAATCCAAGTCCAAAATTATTCCCTAAATGAATCATGGAACTTGCAAAAAGGTTAGCTGCAACGGCATACCAGCCAAAGTTAGCCAAACTAATAATGGTTGATAGCAGGGCTACTCCTTTTTTTCCCTAGGACAGCCCTCAACCAAATCCACAAATCAATTCCATATTTAACTGCAAACAAAATTGGAAGACATTCGATAAAAACCCAGATAATGTTGAAACTAAAAATATTAATCAACATTTGATTAAAGGTCAAATATTGAGCCACATAGGCTCCTTGTGTATAACACCAAGTTGCAATGGCAAAACCACTTGTCGACAGAAAGAGATCCCAAAAAGAATACTGACGATCCTTGTTGGTCATGGGAACTATTCCCGTTATGGTCTCCTGTTGAATAAAGTCATTCATCTTAGACATTTTATTGAATACCTCCTGTCATGGCTAGTATAATCAAAATGAGATTGACTACGACTAGGGCGATGACTATAGTAAAGTCACTTTTTAAAAATGGCTGAGCAAACACATAGTTTTGTGATTCCATTTCTTCTAGCCTTCTTTTCGTTTCATGTGCTACTAATTCTTCGATTTCAGATGTCGGTTTCATCTTAATTCTCCTCTAAATACAAATCTAGTGCAATTTGTCCATACTGCTTGGTATAACGATACCAGATATAAAGAAATTCACCTACAGGTTTTCCAACGCTTTCTTGGAACAGGGCCCATAAAAACCAATAATATGAAGTCACTGATACATAGGCCAAGTAGTGGCGTTTGGTTTTCTTGTCTGGAACTTCTTGTAAATAGATCTCAAGGACCTTTTCAGCTTCTTCTACTGTATAATTTGAACATCCAATAAAGGTTCCTAAATCTCCTGCTGGATCTCCCATACCAGAATATTCCCAATCAATCAAGCTCATTTCTCCAGCTTCATTCAACAAGAAATTTGGGCTATAAGAATCTCCATGGCAGAGAACCTTTTTCGCTTGATCTTCTTGTAAAAGCCGCTCGAGAACTGAAACATTCTTATCCAACTCTTCAAGTCCATCAAATTCAAAACGATTGCTAGCCTTTAATTTTTTCCTAAAATCATCAATTCCCTCAAATTGATCAAAGGAATAATCCGTTTTTTCTCCAGATTGGTGCAAGCGTCTCAAGAGATCCATTGCTTTTGCTACATGATCCCAATTATCATAATCCAGTTGCTTGGCATTGGAAATAAATTCTGAAATTTTCCAGCCCTCATCCTTATTCATAGCAACAAATGTACGATCAATATTCAATTCTGAAGCAATTTTCATGGAAGCCGCTTCACTAGTTCGATCAATGTAATTCTCCGTTCCCCTACCAGGATGACGATAGACATATCTCTTCCCTAGGCAGTCGAATGAAAACGAAGTGTTGGTTAGACCATCTTTTAGAGGTTTAATATTGACAATATCTGAAGCTACACATCCTAATGTCTTACAAATGTTATCAATGATTTCTGAATTCGTATTCACCAAATAGTGTTCATCAAACTGACGCAACTCATCTAGTGAATCAAACTCCTTAATAATATCTGCTGAATAATGCCGTGCTTCCAAAGGAAGCTCCTTGACATGACGGCTATAATAATCTTCCCAGAGCTGCTCGCGATATGGTTCGTGCTTAAACTCAGTTTCTAAAATGCCTACGAATTTTTCACTAAATGCGCGTTCAAAATAAACGTGCCCCACCATAGCCCAAGTATTCGTCCCACCAATTTGAACATCAATAATCGTGTGATTGGAGTCTTCCTTAGCGCAGTATTCGTCTGTGTCCCCTTCCGCAAATATAGTAGAATAATAACCTCTGTAAATATATCGTTCAAACGGATTTTCCACAAAATAATTATCCGAAGAGCAAATGTAAGTGTTAGAAAGTTGGTCTCTAACTAGCATGAGAGAAGAACAGTTATTGTACTTGTAGTAATCATTATTTACAACGATTTTAACACCAAATTTTTCTGCCAGATAGAACATTTTTTCCTGCAGATATCCTACAATAACTGTAATGTCCTCTATCCCAACTTCTTGCAATTGCTTGATTTCTCTCTCAATCAAGCGCTCACCTTTGACTTGGAGAAGTCCTTTTGGTAGCTCATAAGACAAAGGTGCAAACCGACTACTCATACCTGCTGCCATAATAATGGCATTCTTCACCTGATACGGAGCTAAAGCCTCCTCACCTAAGTCCGATAAATGATTTTCCTCATTGACCCACTTCTTTTTCTTTACATTCCTTGAGAAGGTTATTCACCGTCCCCAAAGAGAGGTCTAGCTGTTCAGCAAATTGTCTCTGCGTAAAAGCTTTTCGTCTTTGTGAGTCAATAAAAAAACGTAAGAGTTTAAATTGTTTTTCTGATAGCATATCTTCAGCCTCTTTTGTTTAATATTTGTATTTATTCTATTATATAATGAACACACGCTTTGGTCAAGCTAGATTCCATATCAAGAAAACCGATGCTCAAACCAAATCAATAAAAATAGTGGCATAACGAAAAAAGAGCTACAATTTGCAGCTCTTCAAATCTACTTAGTAAATCAATCTACTGGTTATGATAATTGTTGCCCAATCTCTATCTGCAACCTAAACTAGTCTCCCAGACGAGTTTAGCCACCTAAGTACGCTTTTCTGACTTCGTCTGATGCTGCGAGTTCTTTTCCTGTTCCTGATAGGGACAATCTCACCTGTTTCAAGTACATAACCTCGGTCAGAGATAGCAAGGGCCTTGTTAGCGTTCTGCTCAATTAGGAGAACTGTTGTTCCTTGCTTCTGAATATCTTGAATGATATCAAAAATTTCTTGGATAAAGATTGGGGCAAGTCCCATTGACGGCTCATCCAAGAGAAGGAGCTTAGGTGTAGACATAAGGGCGCGTCCCATAGCCAGCATCTGCTGTTCACCACCAGATAGAGTTGCCGCATCTTGGTTTTTACGCTCTTCAAGACGAGGGAAACGTGAGAAAACTTTTTTCAAGTTGGCTTGATTTTCTTCACGATTTTTCTTTAAAAAGGCTCCCATTTCTAAGTTTTCCATAACAGTCAGGCCTGGAAAAACATGGCGTCCCTCAGGAACTTGTGAAAGGCCACCTGCCACGATTTTTTGCGCTGGCAACTTTTGAATTTCTTTGCCTAAAAACTGAATTTTACCAGCACTTGGGCGAACCAAACCTGAAAGGGTACGAAGAATGGTTGTTTTACCAGCACCATTGGCACCAATCAAGGAAACAACTTCACCTTCATTAACCTCAAAACTTACATCACGAACTGCTTGGATCATACCGTAATGCACAGAGAGGTTTTCAACTTTTAACATAGACATTAGGCTTCACCTCCTAGATAAGCTTCGATAACACGTTTGTCGTTCTTGATCTCATTTGGAGTACCATGAGCAATCAACCGACCATATTCAAGAACATAGATACGCTCAGTGACTTCCATAACCAAATTCATGTCGTGTTCGATGAGCATGATGGTAATTTTAAATTCATCTTTGATACGACGGATCAATTCTGTCAATTCAGCTGTTTCTTGAGGATTCATACCAGCTGCAGGTTCATCCAAAAAGAGGATTTTAGGTTCTGTTGCCAGAGCACGAACGATTTCCAATCGACGTTGTTGGCCATAGGCCAGATTCTTCGCAAGAGTATCTGCGTCACCATCCAAATCAAAAATCTTCAGCAAGTCCAAAGCTTTGCTTTTTAATTCTTCCTCATTCTTATAAAAAGCTGGTAGGCGTAGAAAACTCGCAAGGACATGTTGTTTATGATGATTACTAAATGCAATCAAAACATTTTCCAAAACTGTCAAGTCCTTGAACAAACGAATATTTTGGAAAGTACGACTGAGACCAAGTGAGGCAATCTTATAGGGAGTTTTCCCATTTAGGAGGTGACCATCTAGTGTCACAGTACCTTCGCTTGGTTCATAAACACCGGTCAAGAGATTGAAAAGGGTTGTTTTACCAGCTCCGTTTGGTCCGATCAGACCAACCAATTCTCCCTCGTTCAATTCAAGAGTGACATCTCCAACAGCTGTTAGACCGCCAAAATGTTTGGTTAACTGTTTAACTTCAAGTAATGCCATTAGTTTTGTCCCTCCTTCTTAGATTTTTTAAAGAAACGTGATAGACTCAATTCCCATGTCCCAAGAAGTCCACCTGGTCTGAAAATCATGACTAATACAAGAGCCAAAGCGTAGATAATCATACGTACGCTAGCTACATCTTGAAGGAGCATATTTAGAATTCCTAAAACAATCGCTGAAACTATGGTACCAGTAATAGATCCAAGTCCACCAAATACAACGATAATCAAGACGTTGATGGAATTAATAAAAGTGTAATCTTTTGGTACAACAGATCCGATAAAACCGGCCTGAAGTGAACCAGCAATACTTGCCGTAATGGCACCAAAGACAAAAGCGATAATCTTGATTTTTGTAGTGTTTACCCCAACAGATTCTGCAGCAATCTCATCCTCACGAACAGAGAGAGTAGACCGTCCAATCGGACTACGTAAAAAGTTGAGAGTTGCAATAGTTGTGATTACCACAAAAAGATAAACCATCTGCCAGGTGGTAAAGTTTGGAATACCCAAGATACCAGCAGCACCGTTGGTCAAACTTCCACCATTAATGATAAAGATACGAATGATTTCTGAAACACCTAGTGTCGCAACAGCCAGGTAGTCACCCTTCAAACGGAGTGTTGGAATCCCAACGAGCAAAGCAACTGCACCAGAAATCAAGGCTCCTATCAACATAGCAGCAAAGAAGGCACCATAGGTTGGTGATTTGGAACCAATAATCGCTGCTGCATAAGCCCCAATCGCCATAAAACCTGCATGTCCAAGTGAGAATTGTCCTGAAAAACCGACAATTAAGTTCAAACCTACTGCAAGGATGATATTAATCCCAATTTGTTCTAAAATTTGGACATGGAATAGATTGAGAACACCAGCAGAAACCAGTACACTAATCAGCCCATAACCTGCTAACAGAAGGAATAACCAGAGAATATTTACTTTAAGATTTGTCTTCATTGTTTACACCTTCTCTTTCACATTCTTACCAAGGATACCTGCAGGACGAACAATCAGAATCAGAAGTAAGATTCCATATACGATGGCATCACGGAAATCAGACATACCAAAGGCAGTTGCAAAAGTTTCCAACAAGCCAATAACAAAGCCCCCTAGAGCTGCACCAGGAATAATCCCGATACCACCAAGTACAGCTGCAACGAATGATTTTAGACCTGGAGTCACACCCATCAAAGGTTCAAGAGAGTTGTAGTAAAGGGCAATGAGGACACCTGCTGCACCAGCAAGAGCTGAACCCAAAGCAAAGGTAAAACTGATTGTACGATTTACATTAATTCCCATCAATTGAGCTGCATCACTATCAACTGATACAGCACGCATCGCTTTTCCCCATTTTTTTGTTTTTGACGATCAATTGCAATAAAAACCATTAACAATATAGAAACTGTTAAAATCATCAATTGAACATTTGTCAAGCTAATTGGCCCAAAATCAAAGCGAATTGTTTCAATGGCTTGAGGGAAAGCACGAGTATTGGCACCTACTAGATAAACCATCCCATATTCCAGTAGGAAGGACACTCCGATAGCGGTAATCAATACAGAAATACGTGTAGAGTTTCTCAGAGGACGGTAGGCAAGAAATTCGATCACAACACCAAGTAGTGCGGTTACCGCCATTGAAATAATTAAAGCTAAAAAGAAATTCATTTGGAAAGAATTAATCAAAAAGTAACCAATAAAGGCACCCATCATATAAATATCACCGTGGGCGAAGTTAATGAGTTTGATAATTCCATAAACCATGGTATAACCTAGGGCCAAAAGTGCATAAACACTACCCAGAATTAGACCATTCACAAGTTGTTGGAGCATAGCATTCACTCTTTTCTATCCTTATTTTTTAGAAAATTTCATTATTTTCACAAGTTCATAAACACCGAAACAGGGAGTGAGTCAAAGGCTCATTCCCCATTTCAAGTACTATTCTAATGTTATGGTTTTACAACTTCTGCTTCTTCAACTTTACCATTGTTCATGGTCATCATGTAAGCAGTTTTCACTGTATTGTGGTCAGCATCAAAGCTTGTTTGACCAGTTACACCATCAAAATCTTTGGTTTTAGCAAGGTTGTCCTTGATTTCACCTGAGTTTTTAGCACCTTTTGCAGCATTTGCTACTAGGTAAACTGAGTCATAGGCTAAAGCTGAGAATGTTGAAGGCTCTTCGTTGTATTTAGCACGGTATGCTTCAAGGAAAGCTTTAGCTTTTGCAGAAACATCGACGGTAGTTGAGAATCCAGAGATGAAGTAAATGTTTGATGCTCTTTCAGCAGTTGCTTGTTGAACAAATTCTTCACCGTTGAATCCATCACCACCAACGATTGGTTTATCAATTCCCATACCACGAGCTTGGTTTACAATTTTACCAGCTTCTGTGTAGTAACCTGGAACAACGATAGCGTCAAACTCTTTCCCTTTCATTTTAGTAAGAGCTGCTTGGAAGTCAGTATCACCTGCTACAAACGTTTCATCTGCTACAATCTCACCCTGTAGGCTTCGCGGAAAGATTTAGCAATACCTTTGGCATAGTCACTAGCATTGTCAGTATATAGAACAACCTTCTTAGCATTCAATTTGTTTGTTACATAGTTAGAAATAATCTTCCCTTGGAAGCTATCTTGGAATGTTCCGATAAATAGGTAATCTTGACCTTTAGTCAAACCGTCTTGAGTAGCACTTGGTGAAATCAATGGTACTCCAGCTTTGGTAGCGTTAGCTACAGCTGCAGCAGTTGCACCAGATGTCGCAGGTCCTACAATAGCTGCTACTTTTGAGTTGGGTAACAAGGTTTGTTGTAACAGAAGCTGCTTCAGCAGTTTCTGACTTGTTGTCTTTGTCTACAACTTCGATTTGTTTTCCATCGATTCCACCTGCAGCGTTGATTTCGTCTACAGCAAGTTGGGCACCTTTTTGTTCTGCTGTACCATAAGCAGCTACAGCACCTGTCTCTTCAAAGTTAAAACCGATTTTGATTGTTTTTTCGTCTACTGGATTTCCAGTTGTGTTTGACGCTCCTGACTTAACTTCTCCACAGGCAGCAAGAAGGGCCACACTAGCAAGAGCCACAAAAGATAGGGCAAATTTTTTCTTCATTTTTAATCTCCTTATAGTTGTTTCAAAAAATAGTATGTTAAGAATATACCGAATTATCAGAAAATTGTCAATACATTTGTTTAATTTTTTAAATGATAACGTTTTCTTCGGTCCGATAGAGATTCCCAACGAAGGGAGTTTCTAGCTCTTGAATATGGCAACGTCTAATTTTCTTGATATATCTTTCCTTACCTAATCTCTCAACTAAGTCATCTAGCTCCTCAGTTGGAACATAGAGCTGCAAGTAACGATGTTTTTTGGAATGGTAACAGATATCACCGTATTCCTGAAGTTTTTTTGCATCTCGATTATAGTAGAGATAGATGATTAATCCTGATCGATTTGTTTTTTCAAACATGAGGAGTCCTCTTTCTAAGAAATCTTCCCTATTATACCAAAAAAAGCAAACTCCGTCGAGTTTGCTTTCTAGGTTGCTTAGCTTAACGAATTGTTGGCCATGATTTCATCAATAAAGCCATATTCAAGTGTTTCTTGGGCACTCATCCAGTAATCACGTTCCGCATCTGCATGAATTTGCTCAACTGATTTACCAGAGTTATCTGCAAGGATTTGCTCCAAAGTTTTACGAGTTTTGAGCAAGTGCTCTGCAGCGATTGCCATATCTGTCTGTTGGGTACCACCACCTGTACCACCCATTGGTTGGTGAATCATGTACTCTGCATTTGGAAGCATGAAACGTTTGCCTTTTGCGCCACTTGATGCAATGACAGTCCCCATGGATGCAGCCATTCCCATAACGATAGTTTGGACATCTGCTTTGATAAAGTTCATGGTATCAACGATTGCCAGACCAGCTGAAACAGATCCTCCAGGTGTATTGACATATAGGTAAATATCTTTTGTGCTGTCTTGGGCATCCAAGAAAAGTAATTGGGCGATAACGGAGTTGGCCATGTTGTCTTCAACTGGACCTGTTAGCATGATGATGCGGTCTTTCAGAAGGCGAGAGTAAATGTCATAGGAACGTTCTCCACGACTTGTTTGTTCAATAACTACAGGAATCATTCATTTCTCCTTTTAATGTTGAATTTTCTTAGTCATACGACTCAATACAGAACTATTATATCTTTTTAGTCAAAGAAGGTCAAATCTTTGCTCTATTCTCTAAACAGAAACAAAAACTCAACCTCCTTTCAAGTCAAAAACAAACTTCTAGTTTCAGTATTTACTTTGGGATTTTATTTAGTACCGAACAAGCGGTCTCCAGCATCTCCAAGACCTGGAACGATATAACCGTGTTCGTTCAAGCGTTCATCCAAGGCTGCTGTAAAGATTTCTACATCTGGGTGTGCTTCTTGAAGGGCTTTCACTCCTTCTGGAGCAGATACTAGGCAGACAAACTTGATATTTGAAGCACCACGTTTTTTTAAGGGAATCTACTGCCAAGATTGCTGAGCCACCTGTTGCCAACATTGGATCAACGACAAAGATTTGACGTTGGTCAATATCTTCAGGCAATTTCACCAAATATTCAACTGGTTGAAGGGTTTCTTCATCACGGTACATACCGATATGACCAACTTTGGCTGCTGGAACCAAGCTCAAGAGGCCATCTACCATCCCGATACCTGCACGCAAGATTGGGACAATCGCCAATTTTTTCCCAGCCAATTGTTTTTGAACGGTCTTTGTGATAGGTGTTTCGATTTCCACATCTTCAAGTGGAAGATCACGAAGTACTTCATATCCCATCAACATCGCAATCTCATCTACTAGCTCACGAAAAGCTTTTGTAGAAGTATCTGTACGTCGCAAGATTGACAATTTGTGTTGAATGAGTGGATGATTAATGACTTCAATTTTTCCCATTTTCTGAGTTCCTTCTTTCAATTTATTCTTCTTATTATATCAAAAAACGGTTTAAAAAGCTTTCTAAACCATTTATTTTTATTAATTTTTAAATCAAATCTGCCTCTTGAAGAGCTGTCTGAACAGTCTCTAATGGTAAATGGGTCAACTCGGTGCCTTTTTCTTGATAAAGGTACTGGGCATAGTCATCCATACGATACTGATTGATATAGACTACACGTTTACAACCGACTTGTAAGAGTTGTTTTGTACAGTTCAGACAAGGGAAATGGGTCACATAAGCTGTAAATCCTTTCGGAACGCCTCGTTCGGCTCCTTGTAAAATGGCATTGACCTCGGCGTGAAGGGTTCGAACACAATGTCCTTCAATGACTAGACATTCGTGGTCAAAACAGTGCTCAGTTCCTGATACAGAACCATTGTAACCTGTTGAAATGACCTTATTATCCTTAACGAGGACAGCTCCTACTTTGGCTCGTTTACAAGTAGAACGATTGGCAATCAGTAAGGCTTGAGCCGCAAAGTACTCATCCCAAGCCAGTCTTTTTTCTGTCATAAGTCTTCTCCTTATCCCCTATTTTTTGAAAAATGGCAAGCGTAGATCCGCAATCTTTTCAGCTGGAACCTTCATGCCATCCTTGATCCATTTGAGCAGAACCGATACGATGGCAGAACTCCAAAAGGAATGAAGGTAGCTGCTGACACCTTTTGATTTTCCGTGGTATTTTTCCAAAAATTCCTGCATGGCTTGGACGAGAATCTTTTCCAAGTGGTAGTCCAGAGCAAGTTGGATGACCTTAGCTTCTTTCTTGGCTGCGCGGAAAAGGTGTACCCAGACTAGATAAAGGTCTGTCTTAACATCGTAATGGCTCAACTGTTCCATAATGTTATGGACACTGCGTTTAAAGACGCTTTCCAAAATCTCTTCTTTAGAATCATAATTTCGATAGAAGGCAGCGCGAGAGACACCCGCCCGCTTGACCAACTCCGAAATGCTGATCTTGGCCAAATCTTTTTTCTCTAGAAGTTGCAAAAGAGCCGTCTCGATTGCTTCTCTGGTCAAGAAATTGGATTCTTGATTTGATTTTCTGAGATTTTCAAGAGATTTTTCAGATATTTTACGTTCAGACATAACAATTTCTTTCTACTTGTGACAACAGAGAGGTGGTACTTTTGTTTCAAGAACTTTCATGATATAATTGTAAAAAAAGACAGAACCTTTGTCAATGTATAAGTGACAAAGATGGAGAATTTCTATGACTTGGAAGATTGTAGCTGACTCTGGTTGTGATTATCGTCAACTGCCTACTCTTGCTATCGATACTGAATTTGTGAGTGTTCCTTTAACCATTCAAGTAGCTGATCAGGTCTTTATCGATGATGCCAATCTCGACATTGACCACATGATGGAAACCATGTATGCGACTTCTGAGGCTTCAAAATCAGCCTGCCCTAGCCCTGATGATTACTTGCGTGCATTTGAAGGTGCTAAGCATATCTTTGTCGTTACCATTACTGGCACTCTTTCAGGTAGCCATAATAGTGCACAGCTCGCTAAGAATATTTATCTTGAAGAACATCCTGACACTCAGATTCATGTTATTGATAGTTTATCTGCAGGTGGGGAAGTTGACTTAATTGTCGAAAAAATCAATGAATTGATTGATCAAGGACTTTCTTATGAGGAGATTGTTGAAGCTATCACAGCCTACCAAGAAAAAACCAAGTTACTCTTTGTCCTCGCTAAAGTTGATAACTTGGTTAAAAATGGTCGTTTGAGTAAGCTTATCGGTACAGTCGTTGGTCTTCTCAACATTCGTATGGTCGGAGAGGCGAGTAATACTGGAACCCTAGAACTACTACAAAAGGCTCGTGGACCCAAAAAATCCCTTCAAGCAGCCTATGAAGAACTCATCAAGGCTGGTTATGCTGGTGGCCGTATCGTCATGGCTCATCGCAGCAATGAAAAATTCTGTCAGCAATTGTCAGAACGCTTGCTGGAAACATTCCCACAAGCTGAAATTAAGATCATTCCAACATCTGGTCTCTGCAGTTTTTATGCAGAAGATGGCGGTTTGTTGATGGGATATGAAATCAACTAAGATCATTAGCAACAAGAGATGCCAAGCATCTCTTGTTTTTTGTGGTACAATAGAGCTATGAAACATTTTGATACTATTGTCATCGGTGGAGGGCCTGCTGGTATGATGGCTACCATTTCCAGTAGCTTTTATGGTCAGAAAACCCTTCTCATCGAAAAAAATCGGAAACTTGGTAAAAAATTAGCTGGTACTGGTGGTGGCCGTTGCAATGTAACTAACAACGGAACTCTAGATGACCTACTAGCTGGGATCCCTGGAAATGGACGCTTTCTGTACAGTGTCTTTTCCCAGTTTGATAACCATGATATCATCAACTTTTTCACGGAAAACGGTGTTAAACTCAAGGTTGAGGACCACGGCCGTGTCTTTCCTGCTAGCGACAAATCGCGGACTATTATCGAGGCTCTGGAAAAGAAAATCACTGAGCTAGGTGGACAAGTTCTCACTCAAACTGAAATTGTTTCAGTTAAAAAGATAGACGACCAGTTTGTCCTTAAGTCCGCGGACCAAACCTTCACTTGTGCTAAACTCATTGTCACAACAGGTGGTAAGTCTTATCCTTCGACTGGTTCGACTGGTTTTGGTCACGAGATTGCACGTCATTTCAAACATACTGTTACCGAGCTTGAAGCTGCTGAGAGCCCATTGTTGACAGATTTTTCGCATAAGGCCTTGCAGGGAATTTCACTAGACGATGTGACCCTAGGCTATGGTAAGCACGTCATCACTCATGACCTCCTCTTTACCCACTTTGGTTTGTCAGGTCCTGCTGCTCTGCGTATGTCCAGCTTTGTAAAAGGTGGAGAGGTTCTCTCACTGGATGTTTTGCCTCAACTTTCTGAGAAGGACTTGGTTGCATTTCTAGAAGAAAATCGGGAAAAATCCTTGAAAAATGCTTTGAAAACCTTGTTGCCAGAACGCTTGGCAGAATTTTTTGTTCAAGAATATCCTGACAAAGTTAAACAGCTAACTGAAAAAGAACGCGAGCAACTGCTCCAGTCTATCAAGGCTCTCAAAATTCCTGTCACTGGTAAAATGTCTCTTGCCAAATCCTTTGTCACCAAAGGCGGTGTCAGCCTCAAAGAAATCAATCCTAAAACCCTTGAAAGTAAGCTGGTACCCGGCCTCCACTTTGCTGGCGAGGTCCTAGACATCAATGCCCACACGGGTGGCTTTAACATCACTTCTGCCCTCTGTACCGGATGGGTGGCAGGAAGTCTGCATTATGATTAAAAATCAAAGGTTATGAAGAATGAATAGAAGAGAAACAGTCGAATTTGTCAACATGTGTATGATTCAAAACGGAGACAAGGTTCTTGTCCAAGACCGAGTTAGTCCTGACTGGCCTGGCATTACTTTCCCTGGCGGGCATGTTGAACGTGGAGAATCCTTTGTCGATGCCGTTATTCGTGAAGTGAAGGAAGAAACTGGACTAACTATTTCCAAACTCCAACTCTGTGGTATTAAAGACTGGTATGACGACGAGGATTACCGTTACGTCGTTCTATTTTACAAGACCGAACACTTTACTGGTGAGCTCCAGTCTTCAGACGAAGGGAAGGTTTGGTGGGAAGATTTTGGCAATCTTTCTCATCTAAAACTTGCTACTGATGATATGTCTGATATGCTTCGTGTTTTTTTGGAAGATGATCTCAGTGAGTTCTTCTACTATAAAGACGGTGACGACTGGCTTTATGATTTGAAGTAAAAAATAGGCTAGGAAATTCCTAGCCTAATTATTCTGCATTTGTCTGAACGTAAGCTGCAATAGCATCTGATGTGTACTGAGCTGTTCCAGTTCCAAATTTGTCAATGTTCTCCTTAAACTCAGGGTTGTAGACGTAGCCTTTTCCGATATGGCCGAAGACCTCAATAGAGCAGTCAAATCCATAAGTACGAAGAGCTTGCAAGAGCTTAGCTGCTTGCTCTTGGTTTTCAGCTGCTGTTTCAGGCAGACCAGCTTGAAGATTTTGAGCCAAGGCTTGAAAGACTTGGTTAAAGGCAGTCGTAGACTCGTCTTCGCGACCTTTTTGGCGCTCGAGGGCTTGATCCATGACTTCTTGACCATATTTTTCTACCGCTTCTTGGTGGTATTTTTGATTGTCTTGATAGCTAAATCCAGTGAATTTTTCCTCAATCGTCATTTTTCTTTCTCCTTTTTGTTCTTGAATGGTTTTTTGCAAGGTGGAAATCAAGGTATCCAGATGTTCCCTTTCTCGAGTCAAATAGTCCAACTGCCTGGTCAAATGAGGCAATAAATCTGTCCTTTCTTCCTTTAATAGCTCCGCTATCTTTTCTAAAGAAAAGCCTAGATATTTGTAGTAAAGAATGACCTGAAGGCGTTCCAAATCCTCTTGACTATAGGTTCGATAGCCGTTTTCCGATTTTAAGGGAACCAAGAGTCCTATCTTATCGTAGTGGTGCAGGGTCTTGACAGATACACCTGAAAGCTGCGCAGCTTCTTTTATATGGTACATGATTTCCTCCTTACAAGGATAGTATAACCCCTCCCCTTAGGTCAGAGTCAAGTATTTTTGCGAAAAATTTTTAACTTTTTGGGAAAGGTGTGAAAACTTGAAAATGGTTTTCTTGACAGACATCAGAAAACATGATAGGATAGTCAAGTCTATCAATCAAACAGAAGGCTCATAAAGAGCCATTGAGAGAAGGCTATTTGACAACTCAAGTAGCCTTTTCTTATTATGTGACTATTAGTCCGTCTCGCTCCGTTAGGTGCGAGACAAAAAAACCACCCGCTATGCGGGTGCGCGTCGAAGGTTATACCCCAAAAACTCCAAACGCGATACAATAAAGGTGTTCAAGCCATTGTAAAGCGAAAGGAGAAAATATGGCACAAAAGGCTCATAGTTTATCGCACACAAAGTGGCACTGTAAGTATCACATTGTGTTCACCCCTAAGTATAGACGAAAAGTGATCTATAATCAATATCGAAGTAGTTTAGGCGAAATATTTCATCGCTTGTGTAGTTATAAAGGAGTTGAAATTATAGAGGGTCACTTAATGCCAGATCATGTACACATGTTAGTAAGTATTCCACTAAGGATAAGTGTTTCGAGTTTCATGGGTTATTTAAAAAGGAAAAAGTGCACTCATGATGTTTGACAAACACGCCAATCTCAAGTACAAGTTTGGGAATCGGCATTTCTAGGGCGGAAGGTTATTATGTAAGTACGGTGGGACTCAATGAAGCCACAATTAAGAAATATATCCAAGATTAAAGAAATTATCCAGTGGATGATTTCTTCACGAGTATGAAAATTTGAGAACGAGTAAAGCATGATATAGCACTAGATAAATTGAGTGTAAAAGAATATGAGGATCCCTTTTAGGGATAGTGGTAGATATACTAAAGCCTCTTTTGAGAGGCAAGTGACGAGTCAAGAGCAATAAGGCTTGAACAACGTGAAAGCCAGCGTCTTTAGGCGCTGGCTGGTAATTTGGGCTTATAGCCCTGGGACAAACCACCCGTTTGACGGGTGGTCATGATTTTAAAAACGAGATTGGAGTTTCAACTATGTCAGAAAAATCGCAATGGGGCTCGAAACTGGGCTTTATCCTAGCATCTGCCGGTTCAGCCATCGGACTTGGTGCCGTTTGGAAATTTCCCTATATGACTGCTGCAAATGGCGGTGGAGGCTTTTTACTGGTCTTTCTCATTTCCACTATTTTAATCGGTTTCCCGCTCCTGCTGGCTGAGTTTGCCCTTGGCCGTAGTGCTGGCGTTTCCGCTATCAAAACCTTTGGAAAACTTGGCAAGAATAACAAGTACAACTTTATCGGTTGGATTGGTGCCTTTGCCCTCTTTATCCTTCTCTCCTTTTACAGTGTTATCGGTGGATGGATTTTAGTCTATCTAGGTATTGAGTTTGGAAAATTGTTCCAGCTTGCTGGGACGAGTGATTATGCTCAGTTATTTACTTCAATCATTTCAAATCCAGCCATTGCCTTAGGAGCTCAAGCAGCCTTTATCTTATTGAATATCTTTATTGTATCACGTGGGGTTCAAAAAGGGATTGAAAGAGCCTCGAAAGTCATGATGCCGCTACTCTTTATCATCTTTGTCGTCATCATCGGGCGCTCTCTCAGCTTGCCAAATGCCATGGAAGGGGTTCTCTATTTTCTCAAACCAGACTTTTCAAAACTAACTAGCGCTGGTCTCCTCTATGCTCTGGGTCAATCTTTCTTTGCCCTCTCACTAGGGGTGACAGCTATGCTGACCTATGCTTCCTACTTGGACAAGAAAACCAATCTGGTCCAGTCAGGGATTTCCATCGTAGCCATGAACATCTCGGTATCCATCATGGCAGGTCTAGCCATTTTCCCAGCCATGTCAGCCTTCAATATCCAGTCTGAAGGGGGACCAAGCCTGCTCTTTATCGTCTTGCCTCAACTCTTTGACAAGATGCCTTTTGGAACTATTTTCTACATCCTTTTCCTCTTGCTCTTCCTCTTTGCGACGGTTACTTCTTCTGTCGTGATGCTGGAGATCAATGTGGGCAATATCACCAACCAGGACAACAGCAAACGTGCTAAATGGAGTGCTATTTTAGGGATCTTGACCTTTATCTTTGGTATTCCATCCGCCCTATCTTACGGTGTTATGGCGGATGTCCACATCTTTGGCAAGACCTTCTTTGACGCTATGGACTTCTTGGTTTCCAATCTCCTCATGCCATTTGGAGCCCTCTGCCTGTCACTTTTTACAGGCTACATCTTTAAGAAGGCTCTTGCTAAGGAGGAACTCCATCTTGATGAAAGAGTCTGGAAGCAGGGACTTTTCCAAGTCTGGCTCTTCCTTCTTCGTTTTATCATTCCTATTATCATCATTGTGGTTTTTATCGCCCAATTTATGTAATCAAAAAGGACTTGAGTAGTAAGCTCAGGCCCTTTCTTTTTTTATGGATGGCTAACAATCAATTCCAAGCCTTCCCCTTCCAAGGTCCAAGATTCAACGTCACTTGGTAGGATAAAGTGGCTGCCTTTTTGGATTGGATAGTTTTTCCCGTCAACAGTGAGTTGACCCTGACCAGCCAAGACACTCAACAGGCTATAGTCAGCTGTCTTTTCGAAGTCAACTTTGCCAGTGATTTCCCACTTGTAAACTGCGAAGAAATCATTGGATACAAGGAGAGTGGAACGTAGATCATCTGCTTTGATAGTTACAGGACGGCTATTTGCAGGCTCACCAATGTTTAAACATCAATTGATTTTTCAAGATGAAGTTCACGCAAATTGCCCTTATCGTCCTTGCGGTCAAAGTCATAAACACGGTAGGTGGTATCGCTAGACTGCTGGGTTTCAAGAATCAAGATACCTGCTCCAATAGCGTGCATGGTTCCACTTGGTACATAGAAGAAATCACCAGCCTTGACAGGGACTTTTGTTAATAAACCATCCCAGTTTTTATCTTCGATTTGCTGGCGGAGTTCTTCTTTTGACTTGGCATTATGACCGTAGATAATCTCTGAACCTTCATCCGCAGCGATGATGTACCAGCACTCTGTTTTTCCGAGCTCGCCTTCATGTTCTAATCCATAGGCATCGTCTGGGTGAACTTGGACGCTGAGCCAGTCATTGGCATCGAGAATTTTGGTCAAGAGTGGAAATACAGGCTCTGGACGGTTGCCAAACAATTCACGGTGTTCCGCATACAAAGTAGCAAGGTCTGTTCCCTCGTAGCGACCATTGGCTATCTTTGAAACACCATTTGGGTGAGCTGAGATAGCCCAGTATTCTCCGATTTTTTCACTTGGAATGTCGTAACCAAACTCATCACGTAGCTTGGTTCCACCCCAGATTTTTTCTTGCATAACTGATTGTAAAAATAATGGTTCTGACATGTCGATCTCCTGTCTGATTTTTCTCCCCTCATTATAGCAAAAAAAGAGTTCGAATTGAACTCTTTTTCCTATCTTATAAAGTAGGGAGAAGATTTTATAAAAATAGTAACGAAATAATCTCTCACTTGATGGAGGAACCCTAAAGCAGCACTCAGAAAGCACGTTATCAACGACTGTTTTCCTCAACTCCCATTAGACTTCCTTTACTTGAGAATCTATTTTTATGTACAAAAAAAGACTGAAACCAGTCTTCTTTTTAAATCAATGCCGTAATAGCCGTTACTAGACCAAAAACGATACCCGGTGCATTGGCAGCTGCAAGTGGAATATCTCTTTCCTTTTTGAAAAGACCGTAGTAAACCCAGAGACTACAGTTGATGGCTGCAACCAAGGGCTGGATAAAGTTCCCCTTTTGACCAGCCAAGTTGTTCATGATTTGTGGGAAGTAAGACACGTACATCATAACAGACATGAAGGTCGCTACCCAACCCAAAACTTTCATTTGTTTTTCAGACATTTTCAAAACCTCTTTCATTTTTATGAATCATATTTTATAATCTTTTTTCAAAACAATCAAGACTTTGAAGCTTTTGTTATGAAGATGTAAACTATCACAATCTTGTGATAAGAAAGAGGAAACAGAAAAAGACCGGATTGCTCCGATCTTTCAATAGTTCCTATTCTCACATTCTGTTTTAAGAATGATTAAGGTTAACGTCAAATGATTAAGCGACCTATTTCATACGATAAAAATCAATGACTAGACCAGCAGGGCCTTTAACTAGTAGCGATTCCGTTCCCCAATCAGGTTGAACATTAAAACTATCATACAGTCATTCATAAAAAAACAGTATCTTTTAATCCTTTTCTTCACGAACATAATTGTAGATAGTAATACATACAGATAAAAAACTAAAAAGACAGATCATCTGTATGATGATTTTTACAGGTTGACGAAGTAAACCAAACTGAGTTAGGATAACAAAAAGAGAGGAGCCCGCTATCATTACCTGAAAAAAGATAAGCGTCAAACTAAATCGATTTTTCATTTCTGCTCCTTTCTTACCACTATCACTTCATCTAAACGCTCATAAACGCTTTTATCATGAGTTGCAATGATAATAATACGTTTTTCATTTTGTAACCCAAGAATCAAATCAATAATCTCTCGGCTATTTTTTTCATCCAACGAAGCCGTAGGTTCATCCGCAAGTACAATTGGAGAATCCTTTAGCATGACTTTAGCTATGGCAACACGTTGGGCTTCCCCACCAGATAGAGAATAAATTTTCCGATTCAAATCAAGCTGGAGATGAACCTTTTTTTAATGCTTCACACATTTGTTCCTCTTTATCTTTTTCTGGAAAGTTTCTTGCCAATAAAAGCCAACTCCAAATTATCTTTAATACTCCTGTTTTCAATTAATCCATAATTTTTGAAAAAGATAGCTAACAAAATCTTTAAAAATAAGTTTTTTTCCTTTATCTTTCTAAGGTCAATGCCATTTATTTCTACTGTACCATTTTGAGCTGTTTCTAGCTTTCCAATGATATTTAACAAAGTTGTCTTACCAGCACCTGATTCTCCTATCAAGGCATATGACTTTCCCTTCACAAAACTGATAAGAATAATCACGAAGAACAACATGTCCATCAAATGTCTTTTGAATATCTCTTAACTCAATCATATTACCCTCCTTTCAGATACAAGATACTACTTGTTTGGTGTTGTCTTAATTGAATAAAAAAAGAGTGCAAGAAAACCAACAGCCATAAAAATAGGAAATAACGTAACCAAGATTGGGAGATGTAAGAAAGTAGCCAAACCTGCTAATAAAAAGTAACCACACATCAAGGTAAGCAAGTAAAAATGATGAATCACAATAAGAGATTTTCCTGCTAAACGTTCAATAAAATAAGTCTTACGCCCTTGATAAAAATAAAGTGTATTTAACAAAATCATCAACAAGATGGAAGTAGCTAGACTAATGAACGACGCAATCAAGAGTAACAATCTTTCCACTGTCACCTGTTGGATTTTTGACTCAAAAGAATAAAGACCATTAGTAAAGCTTCCGATATGTGCTGTCATTTTATACTGTTTTATAATTTCCCTGACTTGCTCAGGATGGTCAAAAACATAGTTTGATATATCAAATCCTGCAACTTCTTGTCTTTCATAAGCAGATCCATACACGATAATAATCGGATCGTGAACAAAACTATCTCGATTAACTAAGTAATGTACAGAAGTAAAAATCGGATAGATAAAGAGGTTTTCTCCTCCCTCATAAGTCGCAACTTCCACTCTTTCATCTGGATGATTTTTCCTAATTGGTGCATTATCGGGTGCAAATCCCTTTTGAACAAACCGAGACCAAACCTTTTTCAAATCCTCAATCTTATTTTCCTTACTCTTTGGAATTAAAATCAAACGATCAAAGTCTCCCATTTGTTCAAAGAAAGCTTGTCCTTCTGTGTTTAGTTGAAGACCACTTTGCTTAATGAACTTTCGATTAACTTTTAGTTGATTTGAAATATTTTCAGAAGTTGGATAATCAGAGTTTTTCTGAGAATTACTAGACATAGCAATATAATCTAAAGTAGTTCCAATGTATAGTGGCTCAGTTTTTGAGACTAAGTCACCGTAGAATGCCTGTACTCTTTCTTTATCAACTTTCTCCTCTCCTGTATCAAGACCATGAGTCGCAAAATAGCTAGGATATTGTGTCCACGCTTGCTTCCCTTCTTCCAAAGTTCTCACTTGTCTAGTCATATCCACCACCCCATAAATGCTGTACATAACCGTTAGGAGTGAAAAAATCTGTGTTACAATAACCAAAACAAAAATCAAATGCAAGGGAGCTTTCCCCTTAAGGGATAGGTTCATCGGTTGTCTCTGTAAGATATGATAAAACAGATTGGAGGCAAAAAAGTTTAGAAAAAGTAGAATGACTAACCAAGCTAGTAAGGGAAATCCAATCAATTCTATAGCAAGTAATGTAGCATTTCTTTGTAAAATAAGTATAAGAATAGCTAGTACAAATACAATGCTAGCACTCCCTACTAAAAAAAGACTCTCTTTCCAAATTCCCCTAAGGGCAATCTGATACTTACCTAATCCTGATATTCTCTTGATACTGACCGATCGAATATTAACAATATAGTCCGCAACCAGGAGTGTAAGAAAAGAAATTAGAAAAACAAAGGCTATCATAATAGCTTGTGGATAGACTAAGAGAAATTTTAAGAGGGTGAGTCCAGAATTTGCTTCCACAGCATTCGCTTGATGTCCCTTTTCAATCAATCTGTCTGCCAAATCTTGAGCGCTTAGATTTCCTTTTACAATAATATAAAGAGTATTATATGAAGCATTTTGAATAAGTCCTTGGTTTTCTTGTAAGGGTAAATCCTTTGGTAGTTCTCCTCCAATAGGAATGTAAGTGTTTTCTACCTCACCTCTCTCATTTTCTTTAACATCTACTATTCTCCTCGCCAGAACAGTTCCAGTATCTTCTGCAATTTTCTGTAAATCCGTAGCAATGGAACTAGTCGAACTCACAACATCAACTTTCTGACTGTAACCTCCCAACAATTCACTCTTATAGTGGTAAACAAAGAGGAGACCGACAAGGGTAATCAAGACAAAGGAAGAACATGCTAATATTTTTTTTAATAAACCATACATAGATGACTCCTTTTATACGAAAAAAGAGGGGAAGTCAACTCCCCCTCCCTACTCACTAATCAATACCAACCGGTAGGGTTATAGCGGAAAGTAGCTGGATCCCAAACATCCCAAATCCACGCTCTAGACCAAACACCTGGGTCAGCATTATCCACTGCAGAATTACCATTATTTCTATTTATAACTTTAGAACCATGGTTATTATCAGAATGATAATAGTCTGAATAAGCATTTATTCCATAAGTATAACCATATTCCCACGTACCACCTTCCACATCATATCGATAGGCATAAGCGATTGTTGCAGTTGTCGCAGTAAGTGCCAAAGCACTAATAATTAAAACTTTCTTTAGTTTTTTCATAGGAAACCTCCTTTTAAGGCTCTAATAAGATGAATGCTTTTAAAAACGCATTATTTCCTCCTTCCCAATTTATTTAAAGCACTCAATCCACCTATACTCGTCTTCATTATACAACAAAAAGAAAGCGCTGTCAATTATTTATGTGCTAAAAGCCGTTATAAAAAGACCGGATTGCTCCGATCTTTTAACAATTCACATCCTCAATTTCTGTTTTAAAAATAGCTAAGGTTAACTTCAAATGACTACGCGCATTACCTACTTCATACGATAAAAATCAATCACTAGACCAGCAGGCCCTTTAACTAATAAGGACTCTGTTCCCCAATCCGTTTCACAAAGACCGTGTAAAATCTCGACACCGATCTCTTTTAACCGTTGGTAATTCTGATTTAGATCCTCAATCTCAATATGAAGAATGATTCCTGACTGAAAATCTTCCAAAGGAATCAAATGATTTTGGGACAACATCAGACAGTGACTGCCAATCGTAAACTGAGCAAAACTGTCATCAACATAATCGGACTTTTTATCCAAAATACGCTCCAAGTCAGCACAGACTTGTGGAACATCTGAAACGATAATATCTAATTGATTTAAATTCATTTACTATACTCCATAAAAAGACCGGATTGCTCCGATCTTTTTAAGTTCCACGAAGGAATTATTTAATTGCGCGTGATTGCAAACCTTCTTCTTCCAAGAAGAGACGGAATGGTACGAGTTCTTCTGCTTCGTATTTTTCCTTGAAGGCTTTGATTGCTTCTTCTGAGTGAAGTTTTGGATCCAATTCAAGTACTTCTACTGGAAGTGGACGGTGTTCAGTGATGCGAGCATCGATAACAACAGTTTTACCTTCTTTGCTCAATTTAACAGCTTCTGCAACAACTGCATCGATGTCTTCGATACGGTCAACTGTAAATCCAACAGCTCCTTGAGCTTCAGCGATTTTCGCATAGTCAGCATTAGGGAAGTCACAACCAAACAAGTGTTTGTTTGTGTCTTCGTATTTGTCCTTGATGAAGGCATATTTACCATTTGAGAAGACAACGTTGATAACTGGAAGGTCGTATTGAACGTTTGTGATAACGTCTGGGTAGCACATGTTGAATGCACCGTCACCCATGATGTTCCATACTTGGCGATCTGGATTGTCTTTCTTAGCAGCAATACCACCAGGAAGGGCAATACCCATTGTCGCAAAGAGTGGAGATGTACGCCACATGTTCTTAGGTGTCATGTGAAGGTGACGAGTAGATGTTTGAGTAGTGTCACCTACGTCGATTGAGTAGATAGCGTCTTGATCAGCATGTTTGTTGATTGCATTGTAAACTTGGTACAATTGCAATTCACCCTCAGTTTTACCTTCGAGTTTGTTCATGTAATCACGCCAGTTTTGGTTGTTCTTCACGTTTGCACGCCACCATGGAGTTGATTCAACTGGGTTCACTTTGTCAAGGATTGCTTTCGCTGCTTGACCTGCATCACCAAGAATAGAAGCATCAAGGGCATGTCGTTTACCAAGTTTGTAAGGGTCGATATCGACTTGGATGAATTTTTCAGTGTTCTTGAAGGCTTCGTAAACTTCAGCAAATGGGAAGTTTGAACCAAGGAAAAGAACTGTGTCTGCTTCAAAGACCACTTCGTTGGCTGGTTTCCAACCAACACGGTAAGCAGAACCTGTCAAACCTTCGTAGTTCCATTCGAACGCTTCGAAGTTTTTACCAGTTGTGATGATTGGCGCTTTGATTTTACGTGACAATTCAGTGATTACTTCACCAGCTTTAACACCACCGTAACCAGCGTAGATAACTGGACGTTCAGCGTTGTTCAAAATTTCAACAGCTTTGTCGATTTCAACTTCGTTCAAAGCAGGAGCGATGAATGAACGCTCGTATGAACCTGAACCGTAGTATGAGTTTTCGTCGATTTCTTGGAAACCAAAGTTTACTGGAATTTCAACGACAGCTGGACCTTTTTAGAAACGGCAGCACGGCAAGCTTCGTCAATCACTTTTGGCAATTGCTCTGCGTAAGCTACACGTTTGTTGTAAACAGCGATACCGTTGTACATTGGGTTTTGGTTCAATTCTTGGAAGGCATCCATGTTGAGTTCGTTAACAGGACGTGATCCAAGGATAGCAAGGAATGGAGTGTTATCCATAGCTGCATCGTAAACACCATTGATCAAGTGAGTTGCACCAGGTCCACCTGAACCAACTGCAACACCGATAGATCCGCCAAATTTAGCCTGCATAACCGCTGCAAGAGCACCTGTTTCTTCGTGGCGAACTTGCAAGAAACGGATATCTTTGTCTTCAGCCAAAGCGTCCATAAGTGAGCTGAGTGTTCCTGATGGGATACCGTAGATAGTGTCTACACCCCATGTTTTCAATACGTTGAGCATTGCTGCAGATGCAGTAATTTTCCCTTGAGTCATAATGATAACTCTCCTTCAAATATTTTTAAAACTTGATAAATCCGTTTTCATATACTAATTGGAAACGTTTCAGCAAATTTTTACTCTACTACTTTACCACATTTGTTTTTGGTCTCCTAAGAATGTGCTCAGAAGTTTTTATTCTCTATTACAGTACAGTTTGAAAACGTTTTATACAACTGTTTTATAATAAAAAGCGAGCAAGCTCGCTTTTAGTCTATTTTACTAAAGTTTAGCATGAGTGAACTGGTTAAAACAGATACAGAACTAAAAGCCATGGCTAGACCAGCCAGTTCTGGATTGAGAACGAGACCAATTCCTGAAAGACTCCTGCTGCAATCGGAATACCAATGAGGTTATAGATAGAAGCCCAGAAAAGATTGAGTAGAATACGATTAAAGGTCTTCTTACTCATATCAAAAGCACGTGCCAATCCTAGTAAATTGTTGGTTGTAAGGACAAGATCTGCTGATTCAATGGCAATATCTGTTCCAGCTCCCATAGCAATCCCCACATCCGCTACACTAAGGGCTGGCGCATCATTGATACCATCTCCGATAAAGGCTACTTTACCAGCCTGTTGAAGTTGATGGATTTCATGCGCTTTTTCTTCTGGCAAAACACCAGCAATGACCTCTTCGATACCAATCTGGTCTGCAATAGCTCGCGCCACTCCAGCATTATCTCCTGTCAACATCACTGTTCGGAGACCACGTTTTTTCAGCTGACTGATGGCAAGCTTGGCATTTTCTTTGGGAATATCTTGCAGGGCAAGCAAGCCTTTGATTTCATTGTCAACAGCCAAGTACACAACTGTCTTAGCTTCTTTTTCCAGTTCTTCTAGTTTTTCCTGATAAGCGCTCGAAATATCCATGCCATCTAGCATTTTAGCATTTCCAAGCAAGACTTGTTTCCCATTGATTTGCCCTGAAACACCTTTTCCGTGTAGGGCTTGGAAATTTTCTACAGGTTGAAGCTCAAGTCCTGCTTCACTCGCTCGCTTGATAATAGCTTGAGCCAGTGGGTGTTGAGAGGCTTCTTCCAAAGAGGCAGCTAAGCCAAGTACTTCTGTCTCGTCGCCAATGATATCAGTGACCACTGGTTTTCCTTCCGTCAAAGTTCCTGTTTTATCAAAGACGAGAGTTTGGACTTTCTGGATTTCCTGTAGGACGGTTCCATTTTTAGGAGAACCCCCATCTTGGCACTCCGCCCTGTTCCTACCATGAGGGCTGTTGGTGTTGCAAGACCTAGGGCACAAGGGCAAGCGATAATCAAAACTGCCACACCATAAAGTAGAGAGGTCACAAAACTAGCCCCAAGTAAGACAAACCAAATCCAAAAAGTCAAAATCGCTAAAATGACAACTGCTGGGACAAAAATTCCTGAAATCTTATCCGTCAAATCCTGAATCGGTGCACGGCTGGTCTGGGCTTTCTTCACAAAGTCCACAATCTGAGCCAAGACAGTCTCTGAACCAACTTTTTCTGCTTTAAAAACCAGTGTTCCACTATTATTGATAGTGGAGCCAATCACAGTATCTCCAACTGTTTTGTCTACCGGCAGGCTCTCACCTGTCACCATGGATTCATCAATACTGGAGACACCTTCGACAACAACACCATCAACCGCGATCTTTTCACCGGGACGCACTCGAATCAGGTCACCTACCTTGACTTGCTCCAAGGGAACTTGGACATAGCTATCCTCACGCAAGACTTCTGCTGTTTTAGCCTGCAAATCTAGTAATTTCTCCACAGCTTGAGAAGTGTTTTTTCGCATTTTTTCCTCAAAAACTGCTCCCAAAAGAATGAAGAAGAGGATAAATGCAGCACTTTCAAAGTAAACGGGCAGACCAGTGAAGAGGGCAACTAAGCTATAGAAATAGGCCACTAGGGTTCCCAGAGCAACCAAGGTATCCATGTTGGAATTGTGCTTTTTAAAACTAGCCCAAGCGCTTCTGATATATGGAACTCCAGCTACCAGCATAATGGGGGTTGTGGCTAAAAAGGTGCCCCAATGCATGACTGGATGACTAATAGTCCCTGTCAACATCCCGATCATGAGGAAAACAAGAGGCAGGGTAAAGATACTAGTAATCCAAAAACGCTGTAAAAGGGATAGAGATTTTCGCGTCTTCTCAACTACGGTATAGCTCCCCTTTTGCATCTTCATGCCACATGAAAATTCATGTTGACCTAATTCTTGAGGTGTAAAACGAATTGTCTTCTCCTCGTCTACACCGATTGGTTCTAGAATCCCTTCTTCTTCAAAAAGTATTTCCTTATAACAGTTTGAAGGGGTGGCACGATGAAAGGTAATCTCAGCGGGAATCCCTTTTTGAAGCTGAATGTGGGCTGGATGATAGCCTTTTTCAGCTCGGATACGGATTTTTTGAATGCCATTTTCTAGGCTTGCTTCACAATTTCTGTCATAGTCTCCTCCTACTCTACAATCATCTTACCGTGCATCATATTCATGCCACAAGAGAAACCATACTCACCTGCTTCTTGAGGAGTGATTTCAACCACATATTGCTCTCCCATAGGGAGATTTGCATGCACTCCAAAGTCTGGAAAAACGATTTGATCCAAGCAAGGTGAAGGATCTTTTCGATCAAAAATAATGCGAGCAGGTTGCGATTTTTTGAGGATAATGGTTTCTGGAGTATATCCTCCCATGACTTCCACACGGATTTCCTGATAGCCATTCTTTTGTTGGGCTCTCTTAGCATCTTCTTGCGGTTTTTTGAAAAACCAAAAGAGGATAAAAGCAATCATTCCTAGAACAATAATAGATACAAATAGATTTAACATAGCGTCTCCTTTACATACAATTACATTTGACTTCAGCAACTGCGCTAGCTTTTTTCTTAGAAATCACAGCTTCCAAATCTTCCAAGTCAGCCAAAGTGAAATCACATTCCGCAATCAAGTCAGCCAACAAGTTCTTAATCCTACGAGAACAAACCTTGTCTTTGATATCTTGGACAAGTAAATCCCGACTTTGGTCCAAAGTTAAAAGGGCTGAATAGACAAAGAACTTGCCTTCTTTTTTCCTTGTCAGACACTCTTTCTCAACCAAACGAGCCAAAAGAGTTTGAATGGTCGACTTGGACCAGTCGAACCGCTCCGCCAGAACCCTGATCAAATCCGTACTGGTCTGCTCTCCTTGCATCCAAATAATCTTCATGACCTGCCATTCTGCATCTGAAATCTGCATCATCACACCTCCTAAATCTACATTTGTCGATTACAGTTATTAGTATACCTCCAAAATCTACATTTGTCAATTATAAAATTAATCTTTTTTTGAAAAATTGAATTTTAACCATATGATACAGGATTTTCAGTCAAATTTTACTATATAAACTATAAAAATATGCTATACTAAAGAAAAAAGAAAACAACCACTAGGGGTGCGTAAAGCTGAGATTAACAACTGTTAGATCCCTTTGACTCAATCTAGGTAATGCTAGCTGATGGAAGTGGAAATGATAATGTGGACTAGCAGTCTTCTATTACCTTTCTAAAACAGACTAGCTTGTTCTTAAGAATACAAACTTCAGTTGGTTGGGAGGTTTTAGATGACTTATTTACCCGTTGCTCTAACCATTGCAGGGACTGACCCTAGTGGCGGTGCTGGCATTATGGCTGACTTAAAGTCGTTCCAAGCGAGAGATGTCTATGGAATGGCCGTTGTGACCAGTCTTGTCGCTCAAAATACCAGAGGCGTTCAATTAATCGAACACGTCTCCAACCAAATGCTGGAAGCTCAATTGCATAGTGTCTTTTCAGATATTAAGCCTCAGGCTGTAAAAACAGGGATGTTGGCAACTACTGAAATCATGGAGATCATCCAACCCTATCTTAAAAAGCTGGACTGTCCCTATGTGCTGGACCCTGTTATGGTCGCTACGAGTGGGGACACCCTGATTGATTCTAGTGCCAGAGACTACCTAAAAACAAATCTGCTTCCCCCTTGCGACCATTATCACTCCCAATCTTCCTGAGGCAGAAGAGATTGTTGGTTTTTCGATTCATGATCCAGAAAACATGCAGCGTGCTGGTCGCCTGATTTTAAAAGAATTTGGTCCTCAGTCTGTTGTTATCAAAGGTGGTCATCTTGAAGGTGGTGCCAAGGATTTCCTCTTTACCAAGGAGGAACAATTTGTCTGGGAAAGTCCACGAATTCAAACCTGTCACACCCATGGTACTGGATGTACCTTTGCTGCAGTGATTACGGCTGAACTTGCCAAGGGCAGAAGTCTTTTTCAGGCAGTGGATAAGGCCAAGGCCTTTATCACAAAAGCCATCCAAGACGCTCCTCAACTCGGTCATGGTTCTGGCCCAGTCAACCATACAAGCTTTAAAGATTAAGAAAAAACTCTCTAGTTCCCACTTTAAGGGAATTAGAGAGTTTTTGATTAGGAAATCATGTCATCCAGCTTTGTTAAAAAGGCTTGCGTTTTTGTCTCAATATCTTCTGCCTGCATCAGATCACGTACGACAGCTACTCCAGCTATACCCGAGCCGATAAGTTGGTCAATATTCTCTGACGTCAGGCCTCCAATAGCAACTACTGGAATAGCGACCGTTTGGCAAATTGTTTTCAAGGTTGAAATCAGGGTGATGGGAGCATTCTCCTTGGTGGTAGTCGGGAAAATGGCTCCTGTTCCCAAGTAATCCGCACCCGATGTTTCTGCTTCCAGAGCTCTTTTTACTGTTTTAGCAGTGACACCAAGGATTTTTCAGGTCCCAAGACTTGACGGGCAACCGAAACTGGTAGTTCATCGTCGCCAATATGCAAACCTGCAGCATCGACTGCAAGACAAACATCCAAACGATCATCGATAATCAAGGGCACCTGATAGGCGTCTGTTATTTCCTTGACTTGTTTTGCTAGATGATAGTATTGATTGGTTGTGAGATTTTTTTCTCGTAATTGGATGATGGTAACACCTGAACGGCAGGCTGTCTCAACTTTTTTAAGAAAGCTTTCCAAGGAATCTTGGTAGCGATTGGTTACTAGATACAGTCTAAGTGCTTCTCTATTCATAAAAGTCTCCTTTGATGGCTTCTAGCCAGTTTTCGTCTCTTTTTAAGAGAGAGAGTTGATTGAGAACTTGGTAACGAAAATCTTCCAATCCCATTCCTTGAACAAGTATTCTCTCAGCAGCGCTATTGAGATAAGAAACTGCTAGGCAGGAAGCTTCAAAGGCAGTCTTTCCTTGGCTGAGAAAAACAGCTGTCAAGGCTCCAACCAGGTCTCCTGTCCCTGTTATCCAGTCCAATTCTGCACAGCCATTCCTCAATACAGCAACTTGATTTTCTGAAACAATGAGGTCCTTGGGGCCAGTGACTAAAAATGACATACCAGGATAAAGCTGACACCAGTCTTTCAAGACTTGGAGCAAATCCTCAGTTTCTTGATCTTTAGCACTAGCATCAACCCCAACTCCGTGATGTTTTAAACCAACAAGACTTCGGATTTCCGACATATTTCCTTTAAGGACCGTGGGATTGTATTCTAAAAGATCTGTGACTAGGTCCTTACGAATGGATGAAGCTGCTACGCCAACCGCATCTACTACCATTGGGAGACAAGCTTGAGCTGCATAAGTAGCTGCCATGCGGATTGCTTTCTCCTTCTCAGCAGACAAATGCCCCAGATTGATAAAGAGAGCTTGGCTTTGTTTGGTAAAATCAAGGAACTCACGGGGATCATCTGCCATGACAGGTTTAGATCCCAGAGCCAAAATGCCATTGGCCAGCATCTCGCAGGAAATCTCATTGGTGATGCAGTGAATCAAGGAACTGGTTGCCAGAGGGAAAGGATTTGTCAATTTCTGCATCATTCTATCCTTTCTCCAAAGAAATATCCCTGCACTTTTTTAAAGAATTCCTGCTTGATTAAAAATCGAAAGGCGAGGAAAGCTATGGCTGTACCAATCAAGGTTGCTCCGAAAAATCGAGGAGTGTAGATAAACCAACTGAGCTTCGCCGCAGATCCCGTAAAGAGAACCATAACAGGATAGGAAACAATAGAACCAATAATACCTGTTCCCAAGATTTCTCCTAGAGCAGAATAGTGAAATTTTCGACCATACTTATAAAAGAGACCTGCAAGGAGGGCTCCAAAAGTAGCTCCTGTGAGGGCCAAGGGCGGAATCCCTTGAGTTGTCATACGGATAAAGGCTGTGGCTGTAGCCATGATCAAGGCATAAACAGGTCCCATCAAGATCCCTGCTAGGATGTTGACTACACTGGACATCGGTGCCATTCCCTCAATTCGAAAGATGGGTGTAAGAACTACGTCAAGGGCAATCATCATGGATAAAATAGTTAATTTGTGAACTTGTAGTTGGTGGTTTCTCATTTTCTATTTCTTCTCTTTTTCTAAGGACTGCAAATCGCTCGTCCAGGTTTGATGTTGGTAAGCCATCTCCCAAAACTTAGCTTCCATGTGGACACTTCGGTGGAAGGCCTCTAGCATTTTTTGTTTGTCCGTCTCGTTGCTTTCGCGATAGAGTTGATTGACCAGCTCTTCTTCTTCTTTAATCTGCTGTTCTAACTCATCGGTGATATAGGTCTCAATCCACTGTTGATAAAGAGGATTCGGGGATGGTTTGCGATTAAGTGCCTTGCCCAAATCATGGTATAACCAAGGACATGGGAGCAAACTAGCAAAAGCAATGCCCAAGTTTGGCTCTGCAAACTGACGATAAATATGAGAAATGTAATGATAACAGGTTGGAGCGATTGGATGTTGCTCCATTTCCTGGTCGCTGATTCCTAATTCCTTGAAAAATTGTTGGCGGATAAATAATTCACCCTCCACTAGACCCTGAGCATTTTGTTTCAAGAGTCTTTTCATCTCCTCGTTGGAAGTCTTATCAGCCAAGAGGTGATAGGCTTCTGAAAAAGACTTCAGGTAGTAGGCATCCTGAATCAGGTAATAGCGGAAGATGGAAGGTTCCAACGTTCCCTCTTGTAACTGTAAAACAAAGGGATGCTGAAAGGAAGCCTGCCAAGCTTCCCTGGATAATTCCATCGCAATATCTGTAAATTCCATAATAACTCCTTTATAGAAATAAACTGGTTTGAAGCAATAAAAAGAACAGCAGGTAGATTAATTTTGTTTTTTAGAAATATAAAAAGTCCGATAGCGATTCTCCAACTGCGCATGTTCGTCATATCCATGTGCAGACAAAGCTCTCAGGTAAAGATGGCGCCACCTAAAAACCGTCATCAGAACCTTACTGTAAATCAAGGGCGACCAAACATGCAGTTTTTGGCCACGCAGTAAGCAAGCTTCCTTGAGAGACTTGATTTCCTGCTGAATAAGGGGAAAGGCATTGAATACCACAATTAAGGCATAGGCCCAAGAACGCGATAACCCCTTTTGAGCCAAGTACAAGAGAAGCTCTTTTAGGGAAATAGAGGAAACAAAGACAAGACCGATACAAACCGTCACAAAAGCCCTCGTCCCAAGTATCACTGCCTGCGAAGCATCCCCATGTAACTGAACTGCCCAATAATTAGCCAAAGATGGTAAAATGGCGAGCACAATCATCCAAGCCAATACTTTAAATCGACGGTAATAGAGCATAAAGAGAATACAAAATGTGGCTACCGAAAGATTCAGAGCAATCGAAGGAATGAAAGATGTTTCCAAGGATAAAATTAGAAAGAAGAGGCTGATAACTGGTGTCTTGGTTGCTACTTTGATCATACTACCTCACCTCCCCTTGACTATTCCTACTCAGAAAACTGAGAGGTTTGCTGATTGTCACGTCTTTAATATGACGGAGCCCCTCACTAGTCATCTCGATCCAATAATCAACCACAGAGATCAAGGGATCTAAACGATGGCTAATGATCAGAAAACTTCTTCCTTGATTGCTCTCCTCCACAATCCACTGACAAAAATAATGGCAAGCTCTATCATCCAAACCGGCAAAAGGTTCATCTAGCAAGATCACAGAGGCCTTACTAGTCAAGATGGTCAAGAGCTGAAGAATCTTTTGCTGGCCACCACTTAATTGATAGGGACTCTTATCAAGAGCCTGCTCCAGATTAAAATATCCTAGAGCTTGGAGAATCCGCTGATTTCTTTCAGTGTCTGAGCTATCTAATTGCAGTTCCTCTCGCAGACTGACTCGGATAAACTGCTTCTCAGCTTCCTGAACAACACCCGTTAAGTCACGATACAGGCTCTTTTTCTTTTTCAGGATTTTCCCCTTCCAAGTAATGCGCCCCCTCATACTTTTGAAATTGAAGAATAGATCGAAAGAGGGTTGATTTCCCGACACCATTGTCACCCAAGATACAGGAAATCCCTTGGTAAAATGTAAAATCCGCAATTGAAAAGAGGGGACGCTTATCCAGCTCACAAGTCGTTCTATCCATATGGAACAATTCCGGGCTAGAAGCAACATTCTTTGAAGAAACCTGTGTCATCTCAGAGGTAGGGATTTGAAACACCTCCCTTAACTGGCCGTCTCTTAGCTCCACCATATGGTCAATGTAGGTTCCATAGTCCGTTAAATCATGGTCACACAGGATGACTGTCTTCCCATCAAGAGCCAACTCTTTTAGAATCTCCAATATCTCGATTCTGCTCTTGCGGTCAATGGAAGCGAAGGGCTCATCCAAGAGATAGACTTTAGGATTCATAGCAAAGAGAACAGCTAGCGCAGCCTTTTGCTTTTCCCCACCTGATAAGTGATGGATGGGACGGTGCAAGATTGCCTTACAGCGACATTGCTGGACCACCTCTGCTATTTTAGAATCAATTTCCTGAACAGGATGGCCGATATTCTCCAAGGTAAAAATCAGCTCCTCAAACAAGTTCTCCATGGTAAATTGATGATTGGAATTTTGAAAGAGAATGCCAACTGTCTGGACACGGTCGACGATAGAAAGCTGACTAACCTGGCTCCCATCTATCAGGACTTGACCACTATAGGGAAGAGAACTGACTTGAGCAATGACTTGAAAGAGACTGGATTTTCCTGAACCACTGCTCCCAACTAACAAGGTAAAAGCTTGTGCATGAAAAGTAAAATCAATCGGCTCTGAGAAGATAGGGGACTGAATCTCCCGTAATTCCAGGCCCATCTATGCCTTTCCTCCAGCTGCAAACTGATGATAGAGTTTGACAATGGCACGAACCAAGATGGTACAGAAGAAAAAGACGGAAATAAAACGCACCACCAGCAAGGAAAGGACAAAAGGAAGGGAGAAGGCATAGTAACCTAATTTAATGTATTCATAGACAAAGCTAAAAAGGGTAATCCCAATACTATTAGCAGTTAGAGAGAGCCAACTTTCATAACGATTCTTGGTCACAATAAACCAAATTCACTTCCCAACCCTTGAACCAAGCCGGACAAAAGAGCACCTAGACCGAATTGGCTACCATAAAGGACTTCAGCTAGCGCAGCGAGCACTTCTCCAATCGTTGCGCTTCCGACTCTTGGAACAAAGATAGCTGCAATGGGCGCAGCCATACACCAGAGACCAAAGAGGATTTCATTGGCAAAGGCCTGTAAACCAAGAGGGGCTAAGATTAGTGTGAGAATATCAAACAGATAGCCTGAGCCCACAAAAACGCCACCAAAAAAGATAGACAAGAAAGCAAGCAAGATAACATCTTTTAACTGCCATTTTTTCAACATAAAAAACTCCTTTTTTAAAGAAAAGTGGGGCATTCAAGGAGAGCTACCAAAAGGCTTGCCGTCAAGCCTATCCTCTTTTGATAAACAAAAAAACTCCAATTACAAACGAGAATTAGAGTTTAGCTTACAAGATTAGACAGTTCTTTTCGACATACGAAAAAAACCTTTTCACATTTCCCTTCGCCAGTCTTAACTGTATCAGGTTCAATGGGTATCATCTCAGCCTAAAGCACCCCAAATGTCTTTATTATTTAATTACTGGACCAGTATAACAGAAATTGAAAGCACTAGCAAGATATTTGACCGGAAAATATATTTATATAGTTTGTTTGTTACTTCTTTTAATCTACATCAAAGGATTGAATTTATCCTATAATTCATAACCGATATCAAAAAAGGCTAATTCCAAAGCAACTGCTTGATTCCAGCGTTGCTGAAGTTCTGTCAAATCTTCTCGATTTTTCCCGACACGATTAAGTTCATCAACCAGAAATTGAACCCACTCTGTAAAGAAAGGACCTCTGTGGAGATTGACCCATTCTAAATGAATATAGGCTTCAGGTAGAGCCAAATCTTTAGAACCCCAGTCTAAATAGAGACCTTCTGCAATGACCAGCATGACCAAAAGATGAGCATAGTCTGATGAAGTCACAGCAGAATACATTAGCTCCTGAAACGCTTTTGTTATAGGGTGCAAGGTCACTTCTAGATAGTCATTCTCTGCTACTTTTAACTCTTTGAAAGCCTTTTGGAAATAACCATCTTCATCTGCTTCAAGAAAGCCTAATTGCTTGGCAAAACGAAGTTTGGATTCAAGCTGGTCTGCGTGAGCTACACAGGCACCCAGCATGGATAAGAAGGCATCAAAGAAATGATAATCCTGAATCAGGTAGTCTTTAAAGACCTTATTCTCAATTGTCCCCGCAAAAAGTTCCTTAACAAAACGATGATTGATTGCAGCCTGCCAATCCTTCTGATTGCTTTTTAATAATTCTCCAACGGTCAAACCCGGCTCAAATGCATAGTCTTGTGTTTCCATATTTACTTTTCCTCTCTTTACTCGTTCGTAATCAACAAAATACCAAGAAAATCCTAGTTTTACTTGACCTTTTTAAAGAAAAGTGGGGCATTCTAGGAGAGCTACCGAAAGACTTGCCGTCAAGCCTATCCTCTTTTGATAAACAAAAAAACTCCAATTACAAACGAGAATTAGAGTTTAGCTTACAAGATTAAACAGTTTCTTTCGACATACGAAAAAAACCTTTTCACATTTCCCTTCGCCAGTCTTAACTGTATCAGGTTCAATGGGTATCATCTCAGCCTAAAGCACCCCAAATGTCTTTATTATTTAATTACTGGACCAGTATAGCAAAAAATGAAAGCCCTAGCAAGATATTTGACCGAAAAATATATTTATATAGTTTCTAATAACGATTGAATCTTTCTATACACGAAGAAAAACCTCCACATCAGGTGGAGGCCGTCTTCTTTATCAATACAATTTTAAGTCACGTGGGTCAACTGGGAAGGTTGGATTGTATGGGTTGTGACGGAGTTTGAAATGTTTGACATCCTCAATAGTCTGAGTTCCAGATAACTGCATGACTGTCTTCAATTCTGCATTCAAGTGCTCAAAGACTTGACGCACACCAACACTACCACCGAGAGCCAAACCATAGATCACAGGCGACCAATAGCTACCAAGTCTGCTCCTGAAGCCAAGGCTTTAAAGACGTGTTGACCGCGACGAACACCAGAGTCAAAGACAATTGGCACACGTTTATCAACTGCTTCTGCTACTTCTTGAAGTGAGTCAAAGGCAGCTGGCCCACCGTCGATTTGGCGACCACCGTGGTTGGTTACCCAGATACCAGAAGCACCTGCGGCAAGCGAACGTTCAACGTCCTCACGGCATTGAGGCCCCTTGACATAGACAGGAAGTCCTGAGTATGTAGCGATAAATTCGACATCACGTGGAGACAAGCGTTGTTTAGCTGATTTGTAAACAAAGTCCATGGATTTTCCAGCACCTTCTGGCAGGTATTCCTCAACAATCGGCATGCCAACTGGGAAGACAAAACCATTGCGCTTATCGACCTCACGATTCCCCCCTACAGTTGCATCTGCCGTCAAGACAATCGCTTTGTAGCCTTCAGCCTTCACACGGTCCATGATATGGCGGTTAATTCCATCATCCTTACTAAAGTAAAATTGGAACCAATGAGGTGTTCCTTGAAGAGCTTCCGTAATTTCTGGAAGGTCAACGGTAGAGTAAGAGCTGGTTGTATAAAGAGAACCAAATTCATGCACACCACGCGCAGTAGCTACTTCCCCCTGCTCATTTGCCAATTTATGAGCCGCAACAGGTGCCATAATAATTGGTGAAGATAATTTTTCACCTGCAAATTCAATCTCTGTACTTGGATTTTCAACATCACAAAGCGTATGAGGAACGATGAGTTTGTGGTTAAAGGCACGGATGTTCTCGCGTAAAGTGAAAGTATCCTCTGCTCCACTAGCGATATAACCAAAGGCAGCTTTAGGAATGACTTGTTGCGCCATTGGCTCCAAATCATAGGTGTTAATAAAATCTACAGGTCCTTCTGCATTGCTTGTTTTATATGACATAAAGTGTCCTCCTTATTAAGTAAGCGTTTACTTTATCTTACATTAACTATCTTACTTCTTTTTCAGAATTTTTTCAAAAATTTTGTCTGGAAATTTCAAACTGATTATCTGAATATGCCCCAAAAAAGAGAGGACTCTCATTCTACCATTATCCTATATTCATCTTACCTTTAGAAACCTTTGTTTTATTGCCCACATATAAAAAATCAGATAATCCTAGTGACTACCTGATTTTTTATGTTTTATAATCTATCTAATAAAACTACTATTGGAATTATTGAACAAAATACTTTCACATAGTAAATTATTATCGAGAAATCATCATACTATTTCACTAAGCCCAGCAACTCCTCATAACTAGAAACAACGCCATAAATATATTGATCACTAATTAGTCCCGCCTTAACTAAAGCTTTAAAATGAACACGAGCACAATCGATTTTACCTTTTTCAGATTGTTTTAATTGAAGACTAGACATAGAACCCTTGGTTTCTGCTACAAAATAGATATGCTTTACACTACCTTCTCTAAATGCTATCGCCCAATCAGGATTGTAATCTCCAAGAGGTGTAGAAATTTTAAACTTCCCAGGTAGTTTTACATATACTCGAACATCCTCATACTGCTCTAAGGATTCTTTAAACTTACGCTCGATATCTGAATCCACCTTTACAAAGTTATAGATTCCCTTCGTAGATTCCAGCAAATGATCATCCGAAAGTTTCGCTGTTTCTGCATTATCGTAGAATAAATCCAAATCGTATTCATCTTCTAAAATATTGTATTGAATATGCTTGATTATTTGAGCTGCTTTTTGCTCATTAATCAACTTCGATACTTTTAAAATAAATTCTTCTGGGTTTTGTTTGAACTTTTCAAACTTATCAACTTTAATCTTACTCAGAATTTCTGCTACTACTTTACGAGTTAGACCTGTATGATCTGCTACTTCTCCTAACAAATCATACTGAGTCGCAATTTGACTATTTTCGATATACTCCTGAGAACGAGCATTTTCTCCAACATCTAGTTTCAAACCTTCTTTTGTCATTTGATCTGCACTGGCTTGGGTAATATTGTACACTGGTTGACTGACCACTAGCTTCTCATTAATATAAGCAACAGACTGCTCTATTAGCTCAGTATCATCAAAAGTAACTTGATAAGCTGTTTTACGATTAATCTGATTCCAAAGTGACAAGAATTCTTTTCGAGCGATATTTTCTTTATTTACTTCCTCAGAGAACTGCACTGTTGTATTGTTTGCATTTTCGATCTCATATTTTCCAGGCTGGTAGATACTTTCAAGTACTTCAACAACTTGTTTCTCAAAGCCAGGAAGTGTATCTGATAAGTTCAACTGATTATTTTCCTTGTCAGTAAAATAATTTGCAGTCAGTTGACCTTTCTTATCAATATAACCCAGACTGATCAAATCATACTGAATGGACTCTGCCTGTTCTTTGGTAATTCTGATCTTTTCTCCTGCTTCGTTTTCAATTACTTTATTTTCAAATAAGGCAACATCGACTTTACAGGACGATCTGCTAACAGCTCTTTTAACTCTGCTTGTAAACCACGCGCAAATTGGTCATAGCTTTCATTGGCAATAACTGTCAGTTTATTAATTTCATGGACTTCATTCCCTAGGTGTTCCAAGTCTTGACGCACTCCATCTTGATCCACTGCTAAACGCATTCCACGACCAATTTCTTGTCGTTTTCGAGTCTCTGCTGAAGACTGCTTGAGAGTACAGATTTGAAATACATTGGGATTATCCCAACCTTCTTTTAAGGCTGAATGCGAGAATAGAAAGCGCACAGGTTCCTCAAAACTCAACAAACGTTCTTTATCTTTCATGATTAAATCATAGGCATCTTTATCGTTTGATGAGTTGCTTTTCTTTTCACTAGCAGATTTATAATCCACAAATACCGTCTTATCTGACTTTTTCACTTTATCGACTGAAAAGTAACCCGCATGAACTGCATTGCCATCAAGATGAGATTCCAAATAACGATAATAAGAAGAGGGTTCTTGAGTCTGTAAGAATTGTCTAACTTGACTTTCATACTCATTTTCAAAGATTTGAGCATACTCCCCATTGTGAGGATCATTTTGTGCATCATATTGCTTATATTTTGCAACCTCATCAATGAAGAAAAGAGAAAGAACCTTAATTCCACGATTATAAAGTCTACTTTCTTTCTCTAGGTGACTCTTAATGGTCTCACGAATTTGAATTCTCCGCATACTCGACTCATCGACTTCACCCATGACCTCTCCAACATATAATTCCTGCGTCGCACCGACCTGGATTTTATTGTCTCTTGCGTTAAATTGACTCAACGTCATGCCTTGATAGGATGCCAGATTACCCGATTCAGCATATAGATCAAAAGGGTCTTCAACGATTCTTGTTTTACGTTTCACGCCCGACTGAGTTCTTACCTCGAACTCAATCTTAGCTTTAGGAGCTCCTATTTTTTGGGGAATAATTTCCTGTAAATAGAGATAGCCCTGCGTCCCAGTAGCTCCAGCTTGTTCAATAGCCTTCACCGCAATCTTCTTAACCAATTTTTGATTATACGCATCCATGGCATCCAATCGATAAACCATATCATACTTTTCTTTATGAGTAGCTGAGTAACGAAGGGTAAAGAGAGGCTTAAAGTCTTTTAGTCGTTCTTTAGTCTGCTTCCCTTCAACAGACTGGGGCTCATCAATAATCATGATTGGGTTCATGGCTGCTAATACATCAATTGGGCGACGCCAACGAAAACTTTCCTGCTCTTCATGAATGCGATTCGCAACTTTCCCTTTTGTATTAAAAGCCTGGGAGTTGATGACCATGATTTGAAGATCAGATGAGTTAGCAAAACTATCCAAATCTCCTAAACGTGAAGAATCATAAACAAATATCTCGGCTGTTTCCCATACTCATCCTGAAAATGAGTTTTCATGATTTCTAAAGACTTAAGAACCCCCTCACGTATGGCGACACTTGGAACAACAATGACAAACTTGAGCCAGCCAAAGCGTTTATTTAACTCCATAATGGTACGGATATAGGTATAGGTTTTCCCCGTCCCTGTCTCCATTTCTATAGAGAAATTGTAGGCTGGACGACCTGCAACCATATCGACCGACAAACTTTCAGAGGGTCGTAATCCAAAACGAGTTTGTACAGCATGAACATTCCTTCGAATAGCTTCCTGGTCCAATTGAATCGGAGCATTTCGATAGGCATCCAATACCAAATCCACCTCATCTGACTTTTGACGACCTGGATCAGCCATATACCTAATTCCAGTTTGTTTGGCTTGCCCTTGAAATAAGTCTGCAATGGCACTAACTGCATCCAACTGGAATGGTTGTTTTTTAAATTGTAGTTTCATAATTTATTTTCTTCAATTCTTATCTTTTTCCAGTAATTATAAAGTACAATCACTTAATTAAATTATTTCAAATATCATGAATCTTAATTAATATATCCCTTTGATATTTCCTATTTAGTTTATTACTAATAATCTTAGCTACCATGTAGATGGTTTATGTGCAATAGCGTACTCTATTAATTCTTCCATTTTACTTTGAATATCTTCATAAACATACTTTGAAGTAAAGAATGGAGAATTATAGCAACGGACATAACTTGATAACGATTTGCCAGTTCGAGATAATGCAAAATTATCAAATGGATTTCTTCCCTGATTACTTTGGTTTCCAAATCTATCCTTTAAATTATGAATATATATTCCTACGATTCCTTTATTCAACTCAATCGCTTTTTCAATTTCATAGTTGATCCATTTACGTCCAGCAGTTTTCTCACCAATCAAAACAACCACACATGAACGCTTTGCCATTTGACTATCTATCCATAATTTTATCATTGCATCAGATTTTAATTTTACTTCTTCCCAATCATTATCAGAAAAAGTAGAATCACCTGATACTATACCCATATTTCTAACTTGAGATGCTCGCCAGTTATCATTGCTATAATGGAAGCTAAAAAATACTTGTCTTTTCATAATTTCCTCACTTATCTAACAACAACTATAAGAATCAATGTAGAAATAACTATTAAACCATAGGTATACTTTAAAATTGGACGAAAAAGTGTTATCAGAAGATCTCCCTCTTCTCTTTTTGGAGTCATTCTAAAATCTGTTTCTTTATCACTTAATCTTACTTCATCGTATAAACGTCTATATTGTCGTTCTAATAACAAGTAATAAGCATCATGAAACCAAAACAATATAGTTACAAACAAAATTAAAAGAAGTATATACCACATGCTAGTATTACTAAACCAAAATGCAAATAAGGCACCTATGGAAGTGAACGACCATCCTTTAACGACAAAAGAATTCTTACCCATTCGTTCAATGATAGCTTGTATCATCTCTAAATGTTTTACTTTGTGTTCACTCATATCCTACACTACCTTCACTTTTGTATTAGGTGATAATTCTTTGAAGATTTCACTTACGTTAATTTTATCTGCTGAATTGGCAAATGAGCTATCACGGAAAACCGCACGGAGTGGTTGTGCTTGAGCAATGTGTCGGATGACTTCTTCCGATACATCATCATCAAAACAGGCCATAAGGGAGCCCTGATCCACATCAAAGACTTCTGCTCCTGCTACATTCTTTAAATCAATCTCTAAAGATAATTCCATTCCCCATGTCAGCATAACTTGGAAGAGCAAATCAAGTCCAGAACGTCCTTCCTTGATATTGGATACACTGTCGAAAAGCTCCCCTTGGATAAATTGATCTGGTCGAGAAGAAACGTCTTTAAAATTAGAAGAGTCTAGTTTGTAAGCTTTAAAACCAAAGTCTTGTTTGCCAACTAATTCTGGATGCTCCTCCTGTAACTTAGCAGCAGCACGACGAATCCGCTCACGTGAAATTTGGTCAATGGTTTCATAACCTGCTTCTTTAGCAGCAGATTTTTCAGCAACTGCTTCATCCAACGTACACAAGATAAACTTACGATTGCCTCCATCTTCCGCATTTAGTTGCATGACTGCGTCTGCTGTGGTTCCTGAGCCACCAAAGAAGTCCAATATAATACTACTATCTTTAGGCAATGTAACACTTATTAAATACTTTAATAAATTTATCGGTTTAGGATTACTAAATAATTTATCAATACCAAATAATTTTTTTACATATTCCGTATTAGTTTGCCCATCAAATAAGCCAAAACTTGATTTGATAGCTTTGTGTTCATTTTGCAACTCATTCATAAACTCTTTTCGTCTTACTTGTCCGTTTGGATTTTTTGGAAATATTATATATCTTTCTGATATAAGACGATTTAATTCTTTTTCACTAAATGCCCAGGTATCTGTGTACGATATTCCAGTCTCTGGATCAATAATTGTAAATTCTTTAGAGCTTGTTGTAGATTTAATATTAGTATTTCTCCATAAACCTCTAGGATCATTATCTGGATTAGAAAAATCACTTTCTTCCCGTTTTTCTCCCAAAAATTTGAAGTCTTTTTTCTTCTGAAATACTAAAATATATTCATGAACTCCAGCCATCATAGTTGTGGGAGGAACTCCTTTAGCAGATGATTTTTTGTCCCAAACAATATTTTCTATGAAAGTTCCCTCACCAAATATTTCATCAAGCATTTGCTTCAAATTAGAATATTCATTTTCATCTATAGATATAAAAATAGCTCCATTATCTTTTAATAGATTACGCGCCAAGCGCAGACGTGGATACATCATATTGAGCCAGTCTGAGTGGTAACGAGCTGAACTTTTTTCATTCGGTTGTAATCCAACAACTTGACGTCCTTCTTCGTCCAAGAGGTCCATCTCTTCTTTTAACTCTTCGTCCGTTTTTTGGAACTTATCAGAGTATACAAAGTCTTTCCCTGTATTATAGGGTGGATCGATATAGATCATATCTATTTTTCCTAGATAGGATTCTTGTAAGATTTTCAAAACTTCTAGGTTATCCCCAGTTATGAAAATATTTTCACTCTTATCAAAGTCAACACTCTCATCAAGGTCTGGTCTCAAGGTTTTAGTTGTTGGTCGTCCAGCTTCTACGATAGCTTCACGTTTTCCAACCCACGTAAACTCATAGGATTCGTGACCATCCACAATTTCCTCTGATAAAAACTGTTTCAGTTTCTCAAAGTCAATAGCGGGACGAAGTCTTCCATATTCATCTCTTTTTTCTGTCAAGACTTCTGGAAAGAGTTGACCAATTTTGGAAATATTTTCTGTAAAAACACCTTTGGAGCCTACTTTTAAAAGATCGAGGCCGGTATGTTCGCCTTTATGTTGTTCTGTAGTCATATGTAACCTTTCTTATAATGGTTTCTGTGTACTTGTCTATAGTATACAAGTAATCCCTATTTTAATTCTTGGATCTGTTTGAGAACTTCTTGGTAGCCTTTCTTTACTTCCATCTGCTTTCTCATCGATTTTTCTGCATACATTTGCTTCTTAAGACGTTGAGCTTGCTTCTCCAGTTTTTCTAGTTGTTCCGTCAGCTCAACCGACTCTTTTAAGTTACCGTCCAACTTACTTTGAAATTGATCTTTACCCATTTTCTTAATCAACATTTCATAGACTTGGTCTAGATTGTCACCATCAAATTGGATCTGGTAATCTTCTTGTGTACGGAAACGACGGACAATTTTGAAATGTTTTCCATCTTTTTCTTTTGTTAGAGTTTCCTTATAATGAACCAAGAGCTCTTCTGTCACATCCCGAAAATACTCATCATCTTGCCAGAGACTATCAAATTCATCTAGATAGGATAAACTCAATGGAGCATGGTAGATATGCCGTGTGGTTTTGAACAAAGAAGAATCATAGCCCAATTCTTTTCGATCAAAGTTTTTGAGTTGATCCACAGCGACAGTATCATCATCCGTTTCTATCCGCATACCATTTGGCATCTCATCGGTTTCAATGTTGATAGATTTAAAACGAGCTTTATTCCTGATCCAGTCTGCACATTCTCTAGCGATTGCTTTTTGAGTTAATTCATTCATTAACTTCAGTTCATAACGTCCTCCAAAAATAGACTGCTCTCGCTCTTTTTTGGGGATCGTATATTCACGATATCCAACTCTCGTCTCATCAGTCACAAAGGTTGGATTTGTAAAGATAAATTTCAACTCCTCTATCGTTTCAAGTTCTTCCTTTAACTGTTGAAAGGCAAACATCGAAAAAGTCGCTGCTGCAATTTTGACCTAGCTTCCAGGTTTTATTTCTTTCTTTAATTCACCTCCTAAACGAATACTACGATTATCAATTTCCATCCTAACCTTCTTCAATCACACTTATTTTTTTGTAAAAACGCTACCAATATAATTCTATCATAAAAATGAAAAAGAAGCTTGCTATTTCTTGCAAGCCTTAGTTATTTTATTATCCTTGCCAATTTTCTTGGTCTTCTTTAAAGCGTTTTAGGAGAGCGAGTCCTTCTGGCGTGATGTAACCTTCTTCTTGGGCTAGGTGGATCAGTTCACTGTAGTTAGAAAGCGTCACCAATTTCACACCTGCGTCTGCGAAGTTCTTATCTGCTTTCGGCAATTGGTAGCTGAAAATCGCTACGACACCAAGAACATCGGCTCCTTCGCGTTTAGCAGCTGCTACGGCTTCAAGAACAGACCCTCCAGTTGAAATGAGGTCTTCAACAACAACCATCTTTTGCCCCTGAGCTACGCGACCTTCGATTTGGTTACCAGCTCCGTGGTCTTTTGGTTTGCTACGGATGTAGGCAAAAGGCAAGTTCATCTTATCAGCAATGATAGCTCCGTGTGGAATCCCTGCTGTCGCTGTTCCTGCAATCACTTCTACTTCTGGAAATTCTGCTTTAATAGCTTCCACAAAACCATTTTCAATCAAGCTACGAGTTTCTGGATAGGCAAGCGTCACACGGTTGTCAGTATAAATCGGCGATTTGATACCAGATGCCCAAGTGAAAGGCTCCTCTGGTTTGAGGTAAACAGCTTGGATTTTCAAGAGGTGGCTAGCGATATCTTTAGCAAGTGTCATAGTATTCTCCTTTTGTTTATAATCTATTTCTTTAATTTCTGTCTTGGTTCCATTCATCCTTAATAGCATGATAAGCTGCAACAGGATTCTCAGCTTGGGTAATAGGACGTCCCACTACGATATAGTCACTACCGATTTGATAAGCATCCGCTGGCGTCATGACGCGTTTTTGGTCTCCAACCGCAGCTCCAGCTGGACGAATTCCTGGTGTCAAACAGATAAAATCTGGATTGGTAGCCTGCTTGATGAGTTGCACTTCCTGAGCCGAGCAAACGACACCATCCAAGCCTGCTTCAGCTGTCTTTTTAGCATAGTGAATCACAGACTCTTGCAGGCTGGTTTGGATATTTTGAAAATCCTGCATCTGGCTTTCCGACGTTGATGTCAGCTGGGTCACAGCGATCAATTTGGCTTGTGTCCCCAGACCTTCACGCGCAGCCTTCATCATCTCCACACCACCAGCCGCATGAACATTGGTCATGTCTACACCAAGCTGAGATAGGACCTTCATAGCCGATTTAACTGTATTTGGAATGTCATGTAGCTTGAGGTCCAGAAAGACACTATGCCCCAGTAACTTCAAATAACGGACAACTTCTGGACCCTCCGCATAATAAAGTTCCATCCCTACTTTTAGATAAAGACTTTCTTCTGCTGGGAAAAGAGATAAAAATTCCTTGACTGCCTCAAAACTAGGAAAATCAAGAGCAATAACTGGACGATGTTCACGCATACCTTTCTCCTTTTACCTTTGTAAGCTAGAGAGCATGAAAAAAGGAACCTGCCAACAGCAAGGTTCCACGAAAAATGGGTAGTCTCCACCCTTTCACCGTCTAACCTTAGCTGCCTCTCTGGACTGCTTTAAAGGTTTTTTTCTATTCTATTATTTATAGTAGGACTTGTCAAGCAAAAACTCGAAACTGGATTTCTATACCATTCAAAATCAAGAGGAAAAATTGGTCTAACGACTCTGTGATTGCTGGCTCGTTTGGCTTTGATTTCCTTGTTCTTCTTGTTTTTTCTTTTCTTCTTCCTGTTTTTTCTTCTCAGCTTCCTTGGCCTCTTGCTTGGCTTTTTCTTCTGCTTCTTCTATCAGCTTATCCGCTATAGTATAGCTGTATACTCCAGCTTCCATATCGACTACACTCGGTTCTGACAATTGTGGCTTGATTTTGCTGTAATAAGGCAATTTCTTGCTCAATTCTGATAGGGGAACCAAAATCTCATCTGTATCCAGCATGGTAATTTTTAAAAGATCTGCTGTTGCCTTGCTCGGCGCTAATTCGATTTTCTGGATTTGACTCTTGATATCCTCACTGATAGTAGATAATCCCGTTATCAGCTCTTTCACCTGCTGCTCATCGTTAAAGGTAACTGTCAGATAAGTCTCAGGCAAGTTTAAGCGATTTACAGGAGTTGACTCTACTGTACCACTAGACAGAATAGGATAATGTTCTTCACCAGACACATAATAACCGACAATATCAAATTCCTTAACCTCAATCGTAAAGTTAGTCGGAAATTGATAGTCAATCTTCGCTGATTCTATCCAATGATTGGACTTGATTCGCTCAACGTATGTTTCCTTATCCAACAATAGGGCTAAAGTATAGTCGCTATCTTGAATCCCAGAAGCCTGTTTGATGTCATCCGCCTGGGTGTTACTATTCCCCTTAACCTCGATATTTTTGATGGTCGAAAGTGGAGTCAATAGATAGACTGAAAGAAGGAGGACTAGGACACTGGGTACCAAGATACTCACAGCTCGCCAAATATGAACAGGCGCAATTTTAGGCTTGGCAGGTTTTTCTGGTTTCTCTGGTTTTTCTTTTTTCTTCTTCTCTTTTTTCTTCTTCTCTTTTTCCTCTTTGACTTTCCGGTCATCCTTTTGAGATTTTTCTTCTTTTTCGGATGGTTCCTTGCTTGGACTTGAGGCTTCCTCATCTGACTCACTCGATGATTTCTTGGATTCCTCCAATAGTTTCGAGTTGGCTTCCTTACGAGCTTGTTTTTCCTTTTCCTTCTCTTCAGCTAGGGCAGCTTCTTCCTCAGCCTTCTTCTTCAGGTATTCCTGGTTTCGTTTCTGCCATTCAGACAATTCTTGCTTCTGGTTTGATTCTTTTTTCTTATCCTTTGACATTGATATTCCTTATGCTAGGTCTTTTCTTAGTAGATCGTAAAAATCTGCAAGAGATTTCAATTCAGTCGAAGCTTTCATGCTAGCTTGGTATTGGTCCTTGTGACTAAGCAAGTGACTGAGTTTCGCCTCCAAGCTTTCCAAGGTCAAGTCACTTTCTTGAAGTTCTTCTGCATAGCCTTTCTTAACAAAATAGGCTGCATTTTCAATCTGGTCTCCTCGACTTGCTTCACGACCCAATGGTACGATGAGATGGAGTTTCGCCATGGCCAAGAGCTCGAAAATCGTATTGGCACCGCCACGCGTCACCACCACATCTGCCATCTCCATCAAGGGTTGATAGAGATCCGTCACATAATCAACACGAAAGAGATTTTGACTCAACTCATTGAGGTTTGAATCTCCAGTGAGATTGATAATATTGTAGCGCTCTGTCAGTTCTTGCTTATGATCTGTCACCAATTGGTTAAAAACACGAGCTCCTGCAGAACCACCGACAAACAATACCGTTGGCAATTTAGGATCAAAGTGGGTTTGGATATCCACCAATTCATCTGGTTCAGGAGTGTTTTGATCTGAAACCTTTGTCACTGCTCCCACATGCTCGACTTTTGCGAGACCAGCAGCCTGCTCAAATGTCGAATACATCTTGGTCGCAAATTTATAGGCAATTTTATTGGCCAAGCCCATAGACAGGTCCGATTCGTGAATAAAGACAGGCACTCCTGACACTCGCGCTGCGATAACCGGCGGTACAGAGACAAATCCCCCTTTTGAAAAAAGAGCCTGTGGACGCAGTCGTAACATGATAAAGAGCGATTGGACAATTCCCCAACCAACTTTAAACACATCCAGCATATTTTGCCAAGAGAAATAGCGACGCAACTTCCCAGTCGCAATGGAATGGAAGGTCACATCCAGACCTGACTTGAGGATTTCTTGGTGTTCGATTCCATGCTTGTCACCAATATAGTGAACTTCCCAGCCGTCTTCGATAAACTTGGGCATTAATAAGAGGTTGAGGGTGACATGTCCAACCGTCCCCCCACCTGTAAAAACTATTTTTTTCATATTATCCCTTTAACTCCGCTACTGTGTCGATAAATAGGTCACCACGTACTTCAAAGTTAGCATACATATCCCAGCTAGCATTGGCAGGGCTGAGAAGAACCACATCTCCTTGAGTCGCGAGCTCATAAGCCTTGCGGGTCGCATCAGCAATATCTGTCGCATCTACATAAGCCACACCAGCCTTCTCTGCTGCCCGTTTGACACGTTCTGCAGATTGACCGAGGATAACCATCTTCTTGAGCCCAGTAATATCTGGCACCAATTCATCAAACTCATTGCCTCGGTCCAAACCACCTGCAATTAAGATAACCTTACTGTTGTCAAATCCTGACAAGGCTTTTTGAGTAGCCAAGATATTGGTTGACTTACTATCGTTATAGAATTTGACACCCTGAATTTCATCCACAAATTGGAGACGGTGTTTGACACCACCAAAGGCTGAAAGAGTTTCCTTGATGGTTTGGTTGTCTACACCACGAAGCTTAGCTACTGCAATGGTCGCAAGGGCATTTTCTACATTGTGGCTACCTGGAACACCGATTTCACTAGCTGCCATGACCACTTCTCCACGGAAGTAGAGTTGACCATCTTCCAAATAAGCTCCATCAACCTTTTCCTGTGTTGAAAATGGTACAACAGTAGCTTGTGTTTTGGTAGCCAATTCTTTTGCCAAATCTTGGTTAAAGTTCAATACAAGGAAATCAGCTGCTGTCATCTTGTTCTGGATATTCCACTTAGCTGCCACATACTCTTCAAAAGAACCATGATAGTCGATATGAGTTGGCATGAGGTTGGTAATAACCGCAATCTCAGGATGGAATTCTTGGACACCCATCAGTTGGAAAGAAGAAAGTTCCATGACGAGCGTGTCCTTGGCTGTCGCAGTTTGAGCCACTTGACTAGCAGGATAGCCGATGTTCCCTGACAAGAGACCGCGTTGACCAGCAGCAGTTAAAACTTCCCCAATCATCGTCGTTGTGGTTGTTTTCCCATTTGAACCAGTGATACCGATAATTGGAGCATCTGAAATCAAATAAGCCAATTCCACCTCAGTCAAGACTGGAATCCCCTTTGCCAATGCTTTTTCAATCATGGGGTTGCTATACGGGATACCTGGATTTTTCACCATCAGAGCGAAATCTTCATCCAAGAGCTCCAAAGGATGCCCACCAGTGACAACCTTGATTCCATCTTCCAGTAGGCTTTGTGCAGCTGGATTTTCCTCAAAAGGCTTGCCGTCATTTACTGTCACAATAGCTCCTAGCTTGTCCAACAAACGGGCCGCAGACTCACCAGACTTAGCCAAACCTAAAACAAGAACTTTCTTATTTTTAAATTGATCGATTACTTTCATGTCTCAAACTCCATTTCTACTCCTACTATTTTACCATTTTTATGGAAATAATACTAAACGAAAATGCTCTAGCCTTCATTCTAGCATAGAAAAAGAGAGCCATAGCTCTCTTTCTATTTATCTTCTTCTGCTCTTTTTTACAGACATGAGCGTAATGTCTCTCAAGCTAAAGTAGGCTAGGGCCAGCATGGCGATTGTGACAAAGAATTCTGTCGGTAATTGGAAGATTTGCAAGATGGACAACATCAGCAAAATCAAGAGTGCAACAACTACAAAGACCAAGATAACGATGTTGACTGTTCCTTTGATACTTTGGGGTGTCGCAAATACATAGAGTAGTAATAAGAGTATCCCTATGATTAAATAGACCATCTTTATCTCTTTCTAGCTCTTATTCAGCTGATTTTTTCTTTTTGTTGGCTTTCTCGCGCTCTGCCTTGTTGAGGATTTGTTTACGCAAACGGATAGACTCAGGCGTTACTTCCATGTACTCATCGTCATTCAAGAATTCAAGAGACTCTTCAAGGGTCAAGATACGAGGTGTCTTGATAACCGCTGTTTGGTCCTTAGTAGCTGAACGGACGTTGGTCATTTGTTTGGCCTTAGTGATGTTAACTGTCAAGTCATTCTCACGAGAGTTTTCACCAATGATCATTCCTTCGTAAACCTCAGTACCTGGATTGACAAAGATGGTTCCGCGTTCTTCAATCGACATGATTGAGTAAGTTGTTGCCTTACCAGCATCGATGGAAACGAGGGCACCACGGTGACGTCCACCAATTTCACCCGGAATCAATGGTAAGTATTGGTCGAAAGTATGGTTCATGATACCGTAACCACGAGTCATTGACAAGAACTCAGTTGAGTATCCGATCAAACCACGCGCTGGAACAAGGAAGACCAAACGAGTTTGACCATTACCAGTTGAAATCATATCCAACATTTCACCCTTACGTTCAGAAAGGCTTTGGATAACAGAACCTTGGTATTCTTCTGGAGTATCGATTTGAACACGTTCAAATGGCTCACATTTAACACCGTCAATTTCTTTTATGATAACTTCTGGACGAGATACTTGAAGCTCATAGCCTTCACGACGCATGGTTTCAATCAGGATTGACAAGTGCAATTCTCCACGACCTGAAACAGTCCATTTATCTGGTGAATCCGTTGGGTCAACACGAAGGGAAACGTCTGTTTGCAATTCTGCCTGCAAGCGTTCTTCTACCTTACGAGAAGTTACCCATTTTCCTTCACGACCTGCAAATGGTGAGTTGTTGACCAAGAAGGTCATTTGAAGGGTTGGCTCATCGATGTGTAGGATTGGAAGAGCTTCAACTGCGTCTGTCGGAGTAATGGTTTCACCGACAAAGATGTCTTCCATACCTGAAACGGCAATCAAATCACCTGCTTTTGCTTCTTGGATTTCACGACGTTCCAAACCAAAGAAACCGAAGAGTTTTGTTACACGGAAGTTCTTCGTTGTACCATCTAGTTTAGAAAGGGTAACTTGGTCCCCAACCTTAACAGTACCACGGAAGACACGACCGATACCGATACGTCCAACGAAGTCATTGTAGTCCAAGAGTGAGACTTGGAACTGTAACGGTTCATCTGAGTTGTCCACTGGAGCAGGGATATGGTCGATAATGGTATCAAAGATTGGTGCCATTGTTTTTTCTTGATCAGCTGGATCATCTGACAATGAAGAAGTCCCGTTGATAGCTGAAGCATACACCACTGGGAAATCAAGCTGGTCATCGTCTGCACCAAGCTCAATGAAGAGCTCCAAGACTTCGTCTACTACTTCTGCTGGACGAGCCGATGGTTTGTCGATTTTGTTAACAACCACGATTGGGACAAGGTCTTGTTCCAAGGCTTTTTTCAATACGAAACGAGTTTGTGGCATGGTTCCTTCGTAGGCATCCACGACCAAGACAACACCGTCAACCATTTTCATGATACGCTCAACTTCTCCACCGAAGTCCGCGTGTCCTGGTGTGTCCATGATGTTGATACGAGTTCCGTTGTAGGCAACGGCAGTGTTTTTCGCAAGGATGGTAATTCCACGCTCTTTTTCGATATCGTTTGAGTCCATAGCGCGCTCTGCCAATTCAGTACGTGCATCAAGAGTTTCAGATTGTTTCAATAATTCGTCAACGAGGGTTGTTTTACCGTGGTCAACGTGGGCGATAATCGCAATGTTACGGATATCTTCTCTTAATTTTGTCATGATTTCCTCTAATAATTAAATTTTTATTTCTAACTGAACAATTATACCACAGTCTCATTCAAAAATCACAGTTCAGCTAAGTGTAAATGTTTTCACTCTGCTTTTCTAGTCAAGACAACTCTTTTCAAAGTCAGAGACTTATGATAAGATAAGCTGGTATGCGTTTAGATAGATTATTAGCCCAAGAAAAGGTCAGTCGCAAGGCTATGAAACAGGCTCTATTAAAAAAAGAAATCCTAGTAGATGATTGTCCAGCCAGCTCACTCGCTCAAAATGTCGACACTGGGTTGCAGAAATTAGTCTTTCAAGGACGACAAATCCAAGGCTACGAGCACACCTACCTCATGCTTCATAAGCCAAACGGAGTCGTTACAGCTAGCAAGGATAAGAAACTTCCAACCGTCATGGACCTCCTTCCACCTGACAGCCAGTCTGACCAGCTCTATGCTGTCGGCAGATTAGACCGCGATACCACGGGACTGCTGCTTTTGACAGACAATGGACCTCTTGGCTTCCAACTCCTTCATCCCCAGTACCATGTCGATAAATCCTATCAAGTGGTAGTAAACGGACCGCTCACGTCAGACCATATCCAAAAGTTCAAGGATGGAATTGTCTTTTTAGATGGGACCACTTGTAAACCTGCTCAGCTTGAAATTCTGTCCGCAAGCCCAACAGAGAGCCGGGCCTCCATCACTATCTCTGAGGGCAAATTTCATCAAGTCAAGAAGATGTTTCTATCAGTTGGTGTCAAGGTGACTGCCCTAAAACGAATCCAATTCGGTGACTTTACATTAGACCCAGAACTAGCAGAAGGGCAATTCCGCCCCTTGAATCCAGAGGAATTGGAAATCATTAAAAACTATTTAGAGAAAAGTGGATAAAAGAAAAAAGCTTTAAATTTAAAGCTTTTTTCTTTTTTGCTTATCTAAAAAATATTGCGATGGCTGCAATCCAGTTAAGAACAGAAACTACAAGTCCTACGATATTGAGAATTTTTTCTGTTTTATAGTCTAGTCCAGATTCTTTTTGGTATGAAAAAGCCAAGACCAATCCTATGATCCCCAAAATCAGACCCACTATTGGCGATAGCAAACCAAGGACGATAGATAAGATACCTAAAATAAGTGAAGGTTTTTTCTTTTGTTGTGAATTCATATTACAAAATCTCCTTAAATTTAATATAAATGATGATACCATAAAATGCTAGCTTTATCTATCATTCGACAGTTTTTTACAGAATCTTAGCTAGTCTTGACCTTCCCAATCCAAGAATCCAATCCATAAGAAAGGATATAAATCTCAGAGAAACCTTGTTTCTTCAAATAAAGTGCTGCATTGGTCACTCGTTGTCCGCGTTGGTTTTCGTAGAGAAGGACAGGTTTATCCTTACGAAGGGCTGCAAGGCTTGACTTCAACTGATTTGAAGGAATATTGCGAGCTCCGAGGATATGTTTTCTGTGAAATTCTGCTGGTTCACGGACATCAATCAATTGCCCTTTTCGAATCAAGGCTTCAAATTCTGCATTATCCACAATCTTAGCCGCACGACGAATACGAAGGTAGTTATAACCCATCCATGCCGCCATCGCTAGTACGATTCCCCACAAAACCCAAATTGTCATAAGTTCTTATCTCCATTTTTCTCTATGTAGTCTAATTCTATCTTGTGCTCTCTACGAAGAACAGCTTCCGCCTCTAGATAGTCTAGCTTGTCCATCAGACCTGCATCATAGATCCGAGAGAGTTCGAGCTTCATCAGTTCAATATCATACAAGCGCTTCCCCATGTAAACAATAATGCCAAACTGTTTGAGAAATTGCTGCACATCATAGAATGTTTTCATAGCTTTCATTCTAACAGATTTTAGACTTTTTTTCAATACCAGTTTGGGGCTTTCCTCTCTTCCTTTCATCTTCTTTGCTCATTCTTCACCAAGTGTGGTACAATAAAAGCATGAGAATTCAACAATTACACTATATTATCAAAATCGTCGAAACTGGCTCTATGAATGAAGCAGCCAAGCAACTCTTTATCACCCAACCAAGTCTCTCTAATGCCGTTCGAGACTTGGAAAATGAAATGGGCATTGAAATCTTTATCCGCAATCCCAAGGGCATTACCTTGACTCGTGATGGGATGGAGTTTCTCTCCTATGCCCGTCAGGTCGTTGAGCAAACTCAGCTTCTGGAAGAACGCTATAAAAATCCTATCGCCCACCGCGAACTTTTCAGCGTTTCCTCTCAGCACTATGCCTTTGTAGTCAATGCCTTTGTCTCTCTGCTCAAGAAAAGTGATATGGAGAAATACGAGCTCTTCCTTCGTGAAACTCGGACTTGGGAGATTATCGATGACGTCAAGAACTTCCGTAGCGAGGTCGGTGTCCTCTTTTTAAACAGCTACAACCGCGATGTTTTAACGAAATGCTAGATGACAATCACCTCTTAGCCCACCACCTCTTTACCGCTCAACCCCATATCTTTGTTAGCAAGACCAATCCTCTAGCTAAAAAAGACAAGGTCAAACTGGCTGATTTAGAAGATTTTCCTTACCTCAGTTACGACCAGGGGACGCACAACTCCTTCTACTTTTCAGAGGAGATTCTTTCACAAGAGCACCACAAGAAATCCATCGTAGTCAGTGACCGTGCCACCCTCTTTAATCTTTTGATTGGTTTGGATGGTTACACCATTGCAACAGGGATATTGAACAGCAACCTCAACGGAGACAATATCGTTTCCATTCCACTGGACATTGACGACCCGATTGAACTAGTCTATATCCAGCATGAAAAAACCAGCCTGTCTAAGATGGGCGAACGCTTTATCGAATACTTACTAGAAGAAGTTCAATTCGATAATTAATAGGAAAAATGAAAAAGAGAAAAGAAAAAGTTAGGAAATAAAAAGTGAAAAAGATACTACTGACCAGTGCTTTAATCCTTTCAATCGCAGGATTAGCACCCGCATCCGTCTTAGGAGAAGAAAACACTACTCAATCCACATCTGCTGTCAAGGAAGCAATTGCCAAAGAAGAAAAGAAGGAATCGAGTGTTGAGGAAAACTCTAAATCAGAAGTTCTTCCGAAAGTAAATGTGCAAGAAGACAAGCCCAAAAAAGAAGGATGGTACCAAGAAAATCACCACTGGCGTTTTTACCAAGATGATAAACCTGCTTTGAACTGGAAACAAATCCAAGGCAAATGGTACTACTTCGATCAAGATGGTAATCGTCTTCATTCTACTGTCTACAAAGGCTATGCCTTTGACCAAGATGGTGTCATGATAGAAAATAGCTGGACCAAACTGGACAATCAATGGTATTATGCTGATTCCTCTGGACGACTTGCTCAGAACACTTGGAAAAAAATTAACGGCTCTTGGTACTATTTTGACCAAATTGGAAGTATGCTCAGCAACACTGCCGTTGACGGCTATCTTCTCACAAAAAGCGGAGCTATGGCAGAAAAGGGTTGGACTAAATTAGACCAAATTTGGTACTATGTCGCTCCTTCTGGAAAGATCTCGCAGGATAAATGGGAGAAAGTCAACGGTTCTTGGTATTACTTTGACAAAGACGGTGGAATGCTGAGTGCGACAACCTTCAAGGGCTACCTCTTCAACCAGAGTGGAGCTATGGCAGAAAACAACTGGGTCAAAATCAAGGATACTTGGTTCTATGCGAACGGGTCAGGGAGATATATTCAAGACAACTGGCAAAAGATTCAAGGTTCCTGGTACTCATTTGACCAGAATGGTGGAATGCTAGCAGACAAATGGAAAGAAAGCTACTACCTTAAACCAGTGGAGCCATGGCGGAGAATGAGTGGATCTTCGATAAAACCTACAAGAGCTGGTTCTATCTAAAAGCGGATGGCCGTTATGCAAATCAGGAGTGGATTGGAGCATACTACCTCAAGTCAGGTGGTTACATGGCAAAGAGCGAATGGATTTACGATAACTCTGACAAAGCACGCTACTACCTAGATGATAATGGACATTATGTTTCAGGAACTTACAAGATAGACGGTAAGGAACACCTGTTCCAAAAATACGGCCAATGGATTTCTGAAGTTTCAACTGAAGGCGGATTTACAAAAGGCCTATACAGCAATACCATTTTCCTAGATCCTGGGCATGGTGGTCGAGATTCAGGTGCCTTTTACTACAATGTAGCTGAAAAAGATCTCAACATGCAGATTTACCGTAAGCTTCGTACTAAGTTAGAAGAACTAGGCTACAAGGTCCTCACTTCTCGTGATAGTGATATTGACGTTGATTTTGTTACCGAACGTTCTCGTATGGTTAATAAGACCAACTCTGATATTTTTATCAGTATTCACTTCAACGCTACTGGTAATACCTACTCAAAAGCGAGCGGTATTCAAACCTACTCCTATAGCGATGAACCTGATTATCCAAGTAAGATTAATAAATACTGGCACAATCACCCAGATCGTATGAGTGAAAGCAAACGCCTCGCCGCTGCCATCCACTCCTCTCTTCTAGCAGAAACAGGGGCCAAGGATGCTGGCCTGTTGGAGAGTAGCTATGCCGTCCTACGCGAAACAGCCAAACCAGCTGTCCTCCTAGAGCTTGGATATATGGATAATTTCTCCGAAAACCAACAAATCAGAGATAGCCGCTACCAAGATAAACTGGTCGCAGGTATTGTGAAAGGGATCCAAAAATATTACGCTGGTCAGTAAAAAAAGTCTCGAGAAATCTCGAGACTTTTTATTTATCTTCTTTTTTATCCTTATCAGGAAAGAGGTAGCCAAGTCCTACACAAGCTAGCACACCGGCACCAATCACCAAACCACTTGAAATTGGCAAGAGATCAAAAATAGCATTTGCAATGATAAAGGCAATGATCAAGCACATCAAGCTAGCCTTGTAGTCTTTTTTCAAAAAGTTTTCTAGCATGAAATAGAGGAACAATCCTACCGGAATGAGTGACCAGAGGTTGACATCCAAACTTGGCCATCCAACAGATCCGAAATACAATACTAGCGCTGCTGCTACTAAAAATACAAGTCCCAATAATTTTTTCATTTTTTTGTCTCCATTTTCTTTTTTATTGACTTGAGTTGTCTGATACTGACCCCTCACGTCCCTTACATGAACCATTATAGCAGAGGATTTTTTCAAGAACAAGCCCTTTTGCCTATCTGGTCAATATCTCTGTCTAAGTGGTTGAGTATTTGTAACAAAAGAAAAAGAAGCCCATTAGAGCTTCTTGATTTTGCCGATTGTAACAGTATTTTTGAACGAATACCATCTAGTTTTTCTTTTCCTTTGACTCTAGAGAAGATTTGATTGATTCACGATCTGCTTGCAATTGAGCTAAGTTCTTTTCTGCTTCCTCAAGTTTACTGGTATCTGGTTTCACACGATAATAAACATTTTCTGGTTTCATTAACATCGCTCCATACTCTTGCCCAGAAAGTAGTCTTTCCTCAGCATGGTTGCTTTTATCCGTAATCTTTCCGTCATCAGCAGGTTGCATAACAACTCCACTTGGCACAGCTACTACTACAAATCCTCCAGCAACAGAATCTTTTACCCATGCACTGATAGACGCTGTCTCAGGGTTACGACTATCTTGTCCTTTTGATACCTTTAATCCAACTAGAGATTCGTACTTTTGATCATTTGTAAACCAAGTCGCACGTACTTCTCCAGAATCATTAATAATGTATTCATTACCAGATTGACTACGCCAAGTACCTTCTAAACTAGACAAGTCATTGTTCTTGATTGCTTCAATATCTAATTTTGGAACAGCAGTTTCTTTCTTGAACTTGCTAACAAGTGCTTCTGCTTCCGTAATTTTGGTATCTAAAGCAGTCAGTTGATCCTTGAGTTTCTGAATTTCCTCTTGTTTATCCTTATCAGTCTCATCTGTTTTTCCTTGGCTTGTAGACGCTTGACTTGTTGACTCTGTAGTTGAAACAGCAGACGTTGCTTGATTTGACTCTTTCTTTACAATCAGAAAATATGAGAAAATACTTACCAAGATAAGAGTGACTAAAACAGCGAGTGCTATGCCAATATAGATTTTTATTTTTTTATTTGGAGTCAACTTTGATTCTGACCGCTTACGTCCGTTAATCTCTTCAAATTGTCTTTCCCGTTCTTTCTTATTCATAATTTTCTCCTTTTTGATTTATATTCAGCCAAGTTTGCGAGACTTCATTCGTTACTATCCATGAACTTTTATGACTTTTTAAAAAAATCAAAGCAAATTTCTAGAATAATTAACAGCCTATAGTCCTCTAAAACGGAACGAAAACAAGTGCTTATTAAAATATATTATACCACAAAATATAAATTTTAGTTTTAATTTATAAGTAGGAGTTTCTGACGTTAAATAGAACCTATCTCAAACGTTCCACCTTTCCTATATTTACAAAAAAAGAAGCCCGTTTGGACTTCTTGATTCTGCCGATTGCAGGGCTTGAACCTGTGACCTACGCGTTACGAGTGCGTTGCTCTACCAACTGAGCTAAATCGGCGATTACCCTTTTAGTATAGCACTCTGAGAATAGATGTCAAGAAATTTTTATCTCCATTAGAAAAAGCCTGTCCTGAGACAAGGCTTTTACATATATCTCTATTAAATCTCCCATTTTCATAGAAATCTAAATAATATATTTATAAATCAATACTTTCACAAAACTATGTCATCACCTCACTATCTAATCTCAGTACATAAACCATTTTTTCTATAGCTTTTGTCTTAATCTTTATTTTTTCTCTTCAATCCAAGAAAAGCTCCTACTATAAACATGATTCCGGCAGCTAATAGTGTCTGGGCTCCGCTTGCTGTTCCGGTTTTTGGCAACTCATTAGGATTGTTACTAGTTGATTTACTATTGATGTTGGTATTTTTATTAGTTAAGTTTCCTTGTTCATTTAGATAAATGTTCTTGTTAATTTCAAAGTTTTTATCATTTTCATCAGAAACAATACTGTTGACATCATTAGTTGAATTAGATTGTGTTTTTTCTTTCTTTTTCGATACATCAAAAGTAGGTTTATTTTCCTCCTCCTTTTTCTCCTCTATTTTCTTGAATACAGGTTTTATAAAGGTATCTTTTGATAGATTAAGAACATAGCCAGCGTCTTTTTTCCCTTCGAAACCAGAAATTTCCCAACCATCAAATTGGTATCCTTTTTCTAATTCACCCATATAGACAGGTAACATAAAATCTTCTTCCGACACTATCGTTGAACTCATTTCTTTTCCATTTTGAATTGTCACAGTCACCGTATGAGGTTTTAATTCGCTTACCTCTCCCGTATCTTTGTTTAAAATGAATTCTTTTACGGTTGTATTTCTTGCGAAATCTTTTACAACAATCTTAATGTTTAGTGTCTTATCTGTTAGTTGTTTAATATCATCAAATGATTTGTATTCTTTTCCGTTTATATAAATATGTTGTTCTTGAATCTCACCATCGAATCCATTATTTCTTTTATCATTGATGTTAAAGACTACAGATTTTCCGTTAGCATATTCGATACTAGTATTTCCCTTAGGGTCAATGTTTACTTCTGGTTTGACATTATCATATAAAAATTGATAGTGTACTCCAACCGCTTTCGCATTCAAATCGCTATAGCCAGTTTGAAGATAAACATTTCCATCCATATCTGTTACCTTATCTGGAAATCCGTTTGCTTTATAGTCTTTCATCCCCCAGTCCATGATGTCACCGTCTTTAACATTAAGCTTAATGTTAAAATCTCTAGTGTTATCAATGTGTAAATCTCCGTAGATTAAATAATTATCTACAACCGATTCATTAACTCTCAACTCCCAGTTAAAACCACCCTTATCAGAAATCTTACCTCTTAAATAAAATTCTGGATTTCGTACATAAATTTTATTAGTTTTAGATGGATTAAAGTAGTTCTTGTCCATTGAAAGATTTACTGGTTTTGCATCAATAAATAACGTAGAGCCATCTTCTTTTATAGCTTCTACATTGGACTTATCCTCTCCTGTGTACTCTTTACCATCCTTACCAAATAATACCAGTTTAGAAGGATCTGTCACAAGATTGCCATCTTTATCGATTGCCTCCCCTTTATCATTCATTTTAAAGGTAAACACTTGATATCTTACAATGTTAAAGCCGTCCAAAGCCGACATTAATACTGATTGAGTACTTCTTCCATCTTCAACATTTCTACTATCAGCATAAATTGTTGTTTCTGATAAAACTCTTAGATTAGGATTGGCCTTTTGGATTTTTGCTATATCTTCCTTGTTATAGACTCCATTCCCTTCTAACATATCCGTTTTTCCAGGATTATAGGTAGTCACTTTTAGTGCATAGCCTTTTCTCAGAATGATGTTATCCTTTAATAGATATTGTTGTTTTTCTGAATCAGAATAGATTTTACCAGATTCCATGTCCGTTAAATTATTTGGTTTATTTTTTGAAAGATCTCCTTCTCCTAATTCTATTACATTCCCATAACTTGATGCATACGGATATTCTGCTTTAGTTTCCTTATTTTTTTCAGGCATTCTAATTTTAGTTTCAGCTTTTATCTGACCATCATCTTTGACAAAAAACCTCATATCTCCTGCAAAAGCTAATCCATCCACAATATCATTAATATTAGCGTATAAATCAAATGTCATCGTTTTTGAATGGGAATCATACTTGGTCGTTTTGATTTCTATCGATTTATAGTTATTTCCATAGTATACCTTGGCATTTAGAAACATTACTGATCTTTCCAAGAATTTCAAAGTGTCCATCTTTAGATGGGTTTAGAATGCCATAAATTTTTGATTTGATTTCATCAAGTTTTTCAGTTTCATATTCTAAGGCACTACCATCGTCATAAGCAATGATATTTCCCTTATCATCGTATTTATAATCGTATTCCTCTATTCTCTTACCAGTTTCACTTGTAAAGTCATCAACTTCTCTAAATTTCTTTTTAATGAGTTTCTTTAAATCTTTGCTTTCAAAGTCTCTAATTGTTGAAATTGTTTTATGAATAGTCAAGCTAGATTTTTCTTCGGTAGCCTCTTCATTTTCTTGATGATGTTCTACTTCAGTTGTATCTTTTTTAAGACTATCCTCTTTTCTATTTTCTAAATTTTTAAATTTAGATTCGGAAATCTCGCCAAGCTTTTGGTATTTAGATGAATCTTGATCAGGATCTACTAGATAATAGGAAATCATCCCATTTTTATCAGCATGATCAGCAAATTTAATTCTATGAATCTTTGTGAAATTGCTAGAACCGTCTAATGCAATCACTTCAATGATTTTTCCTCTTAAATCTCCTGCACCTTTAATTTCATAAATGGTATTTCCGTCTTTGTCAAGTTTTCTATTTCGTCCTTGACCCTCACCTGCATAAGTGACTTCAAGATTTTTCTCAACCTCTCCATCTTCATTAACAAGAGCGGCCCCAGCATACCAAACTTCGTTGGCAATCTCGTCAAATTTTTCAGGATGTTCTTTTTGATCTCTCGCAAATAGCGTTTCATTCTTATATTGCTCTTTGACCTTGTGATAAGTATCCTTTGTAATTAACTTAATTTTTCCAGGGTTTGAAAAATCAATTGAAACAATCTTTGGAGGGGTGTTATCAATTTTTACAGGAATATAGGAAACCTGCCATGGGTAATCCTTGGTTAATCTATATTTAAATTTATAGAAATATTGGCCTTCCGCAATCGGTTCAAATTGTCCTCGTATCTTAGTAGCAGGATCTTTTTTGTCATTACTTTCTGGGGCATTTTCTTCTCTACCTCTAGGGTTATAAATGAGTCCATCCCATTTCAAGTCACCCCAAACTTTTAGCTTAGAAGATTTAATGCCCTTTGCATCATTTCTTTTAGAGTTTAAAATTCCTTTAATAAAGTGTTCTCTCGAAATGACTTTTAAGTCTTTTTGATTTTCTCCTTCTTTATTTGTATTTACTATTGAAATCACCCCTTCTTCTGCACTTCTTAATACAAGTGGAGAAGGCGTTAATCCTCTCTCAAGTTGAGCATCTTGAGGATTTCCATTTGAATCTAAAGGATAGATTTTAGCAATATTAGAGCCACTTGATGAAGGTGCGTTGATTCCTTCGTTATTGAAAGCAAATAATTCTGGATTTTGATCTAGGGATGTTGTATTTTTATCTTTTCTATTTTGGATAACTCCTGCTGGATTAAATTTATCTATACCATGTTCTCCACCAATCCCCTTATTTAAGGTACCTGGAATTTTTGGTTTACCATCATCATCATAACCTTCCATTGCTTTTGATTTTGATCCTTCTTCCCAGGCCCATTTATCAAGGATTGGTTCGTGGTTCCAATTCCCAGCAAATCCCATTAGAGGCATCGACAAAGAAGGTTGGAAGTTTCTTTTCTTACCGTTGGAGTTTAGAGCTTCCATTTCTTCCACTGACTCAAAATGAATAAATGATTCTACAAATTTATTTTTGTTTTTAGCTTCTCCAACATTTATAACCGCATTTAAATCAAAGCTGGAATTTGGACCTATAGTGAAAGTATCATGCTCAAATGTGATATTTGCTCCTTTGACTTTTTCTGGGTGAATTTCTGGAACAATTTGCTTCCCGTCCGGAGATTTTTCATCTTTATATGTTTCATCGAGTTTTAGCCTATCAGTTAGAGCATCTGTAGTTACAGTTGATGCAGAAACTTTAAAGGTTAAAGGTCTGTTTGAGGTATTGTGAAGCTTAATTGTAAAGTATTTTTTATCACCTTTTATTTCTTTAAGAGAAATGGAACCATATGAATTTACCAAACCTTTAGAATCTGTATTTTTGAAAGTTGCTACAACTTCATTTCTCAAAGCGTTGGCAACATTAATTAGCCCCGCTCCCTGCTGTCTAGGTGATGCAAAGTATTGACTCTTTTCTTTCCAAGAGGTTGCATCCATCATAGGTCTTGCAGTATTTTGTAGAGCTATTTTTGTAAGACTTGTAAGGTCTATTTTGTCATCTCCCTTAAGATTTTTCAAGACAGGTCTTTCAAGCAATTCCTTTAATTTTGGTCGAATCAAAACAGTAGAAGCTGCTACGATTGGAGTTGCCATACTAGTTCCTGACATATAACCATAAGTGGATTTACCATTGATAACATTTAGAGTGGATTTAATATTTTTACCAGGTGCTGAAACATCCGGTTTTAAAAGCAAGTCTGTTCTTGGCCCCCAAGATGTAGACCCTGCTGGGACTATAATATCTTCTTTATAAAGTTCTTTGTCTGTGTCAGCTGCAAATTTAAAGTCAATTTCTTTTTCATCACCTACATTCGGTTTATTAGAATTATAGCTTTCCATATCAATTGGATAGTATTGTTCTAAGTTATCTTTAAAATCTTCCTTATTATTTCTTTTGACTTCAGTTTTTTTATCAGGGTTAATCATGTTCCATAATTTTACACCATCATCTCCTGAAATTGAAATACTTGACTAGTAGTCCCTTCATCCGCTTCATATCCCATAGCTGGAAGGTCTGTCCAATTATCTCTATTGTAGTAATTTACAGTATTTACAACCATAATGGCACGTGCGCCTTTATCCGTTGCTCTTTTAAAAGCATCTTTTAAATCCTTGGTATAAATTCTATCCATTACTGCAATTTTGCCCTTAAGATCCAAGCCTATCAAATCTTTGTCTTGACCTTTGCCTATATATACAAATTTTAATTTATTTGGAGTTTTTGACCCATCCTCATTTGTTAGGATTTTATTTTTATCGAAAAAAGCTCCTATATTTCTGTATTTAAAACTTTGTCCTCCAATGTTAACCTTATCAAACTCAATGGTTTGATTTTTAGCAGAAGCGACCGCTATCGCATCTTCATGTGCGGCAGTTCGTGTTACATTTCCAGTATCTGTCATTTTCAGATTATTATTGGCTACTAAATCCCAAGAAGAACTTGAAGCAGAAGTCGCAAAATTACCTGTAGCAACAACCATTGGGATTCCAGCTTTTCTTAATGCTCTAATAGCCTCCCAATATTTCTCGCCTACAAGACCTGTTCCCGTAAAGCCAGATGATACCGAAACAACATCGACATTGTGTTTGATCGAATCTTCAATAGCATGAAACATTGTTTCATCACCCGCGAACCCAGATCCTGCGTCAGAGTACATTTTATAAGAGAAAATTTGTGCATTAGGCGCAATTCCATCTATGCCATTAAAGTTCTTGATATCTTTTTCAGTATCATTTCCAGCAAGAATCCCTGCAATATGCATCCCATGTGGGTCAAAATAATCCCTACCATCATCATATTTTTCTACAGTGATTTTACCACCATTATAATAATTGAACGCATGAGGGATTTTATCACTCAACCAATAATTTTTATCAGTGCCTTTTAAATCTTCTTTTTTAAATTTCATTGAGTCTTTGGCATCATCATCGATCCTCATAGCCTTATGCCTATAATCTGTTCCAGTATCGATATTTGAAATGACCATACCTCTACCATCAAAATTTTTCCCAAATGGAGCATTAATAGACTTTAGGTAATCAATAGCTTCCTCAACTCCAATTTCCTTTCTGGCATGATTCATCATTGGTTGGACTTTTTGTGATCGTTCAACCGACGAAACACCTTCCATTTGTTTAATTTTGTCCAAATTATCTGGAGTTGTTTCAATGGCAGCGCCATTAAAAATCGTATTATAGGTATATAAAACTTTTGTATCCTCAAGATTGGATAGTTCCTTAATTACTTTTTCTCCAGATTCTTTATCTTTAAATTCAGCAATATAGACAAGTTTATCTTCTTTTTAGGATTTTCTGTATCTTTATTTACAAATGAGTTCGCATCATCTCCTTTGGATTGATTGGAGTCTTCTTTGATACTTGCTCCTTCGTTACTAGTTTTTTTGTCTATCTTAGGCTTTCTACTAACAACTTCTTTTTCCTCAATAACTGTTGTCTTCTTCTCCTCAGTATCCTTTGAAGTTTCTATAACATTATGAAGTTCTTCAGATTGTTCATTTTTTTCTGTTTCTTTATCTGCTACTACTTTTTCTTTACCAGAAATTTTTAAAGCATCTTCAGAACTAGGTGCATCTGCTACTACTTTTTCTTTATCAGAAATTCTTAAAGCATCTTCAGAACTAGGTGCATCTGCTAAAATTACCTCATTGGGGGCATATGCTGCTAAAATAACTGCAGCAGTAGTTAATGACAATACCGTACTTTTTTTCATTATAATTCCTTCATTTTTTATTTTAAACCCAATAGATAGAAAACTTTAACCTTGCTAGCCTTTGTTATAAAAAGTTTTATGACGTATTATCTAGTGGGATAGAGTAGTACATTTATATATAATTGTTAGCTCTCTGAAAAATAGTATATCAATTAAAAAATTTTAAGTCAAGAAAAATTAACACGCATTAATTTTTTTTTTAATGTACATTAAAAAATATAAACCCAAAACTTTCGTAGTTAACTGGGATACATTATCAGCACATTCACACCATCAAAAATAGTAGCAATTAACTGGAATAACTACCAAAATCGCAAAAAGGGGTATGGATAGAATTTATGCCTTAATAAACATGCAAAAACAACCGCTATAATTTTCAACGGTTGTTTGTAACATATTTAATTTTTAACTCTCATCCTATCTTATCTCTTACGAACCCGCACTTTCGTAGGCATCCAAGCCCCTATCCCAGAGTTTTAAAGAAATAACAAAGAAGATAAGGGAAATCAGAATCAACCCACCAATGTTAAAGAGCCCATTCTTGTCCTCTAAGAAATAGCTGGCAGGATAGTAGGCCGTAAAGGCAAAGGGGATGATAAAGCTAATCAACCAACGAAGAAGGGAATTGTAAATGGAAATCGGGTACTTAGCAAAGTCATTAAACATATAAAAAATGTAAATCATAGCACCTGACTGCTTGGTCCAAAAAGCGATGCTGGCAGTCGCGATTTTCAAGGAAGTATAAATCAAGGTCGCAAAGGGAATGCAGACTAGGAAAAGCAAGAATTTGGGAAGAGTCCAAGCAATGCTAGTCATCGTTGTCCCTAGTAAAATGCCACCGACCAAGAGCTCGCCCAAGGCATCAATCTGAAAGGTCTCAACCAGAATGTGAAAAAGAGGATTGATAGGACGAGTCAGATACTTGTCAAATTCTCCCTTTCGCACCAAGCGCTGCCCTAGTGCCCAGAGATTGTCAAAAAAGAGATGGTCCAGTCCCTTGGGAATCAAGGAAAATCCATAGATAAAGGCAATCTCTTGAAAGGTCCAGCCTTCAAGCGAGGGGATATGTTGAAAGAGTACATTAAGAAACAAGAGGTTCAAACCTTGGGTCAGAAAGACACCTAAAACACCAACCACAAAATCAACCTTGTATTCCATGATTTGCTTGATGTATTGTCTGATAAAAATCAGGTGCATGCGTTGATATTTTTTCATACTAACCTCCTTGAATGGTGATGAATGACTGGACTCGTTTCCAAATCAACTGAGACAAGCTCACCATCACTATGAGCCAGAAAACCTGTAGCAAGATAGCTTGAAGAATCTGATTGGCATCGTATTTCCCAACAATGATCATAACTGGAGTATAAATTAAAGATGAAAAAGGCAAGAAGGACAGAATATCTGAAACCACTTTGGGAAAGAATGCCAAGGGAATCAAACTCCCAGACATAAAGGCCACTATGGAAGTCTTAAGTAAATTGGAACCCCATAGATTTTTAAACACAAAAGCTGAAAATCCAAAGCAGATATTAAAGAAAAAGTTAATCAGGTAGGCCAGCGTTAAACTAAAGAGATAAAGGACAGTTAAGCCCAGTACCTCTACAATACCTTGTCCCGATAAGATTTTCATCAAGACAATGACACTTAAAAATGGCAGTCCAACAGAGATAAAAATCAACCACTTGGAGCCAAGCTCGGTGAAGAGATATGAGGCCGCAAAATGCACTGGTCTCAGCAAGCGCATGATAATGGATCCGTCCTTGACCTCCTCCCCAATCATAAAAGAGCTATCCGACTTGGTCAAAAGATTGGTCACAAAACTCATGGTGATGTAGAGGGTGATATCTGCCATACTGAATCCCTGAATCAAAGACTCTTGCGACGAATCGAAGACTGCCTTCCAAAGATAGAAAGCCACAAAAGCCCCCATAACATCCCCAATCCGATAAAGAATAAAGTTGACTCGATAGGTAATCAACTCCTGAACGCCTGCATTGATAAAGGGTTTATAACGTCTCCACAATTTGACCATCTTAGAGCTCCTTTCGGTAGAAGCGACGGATAATATCCTCGATATCCGTATCCAACATCTTCAAATCGCGAATTTCAAAATCAGACAGGGTTTGCTTGATAATATCGGCCGACTGGTAGCAGGAACTATCGAATTCAATATTGAGGCTGTTTCCTTGTCTATCAATAGTCATATCAGACATGCCTTCATAGTGAGAAACTAGATGACTTTGACCTGGCACCAGTTCAAAAGAAAGAGTCTTCATCTTGCCAAAGGTTTCCTTGAGCTGGCTCACCGTTCCATCAAAAATCTCTTGCCCCTTATCAATCATAAAAATCCGATCACAAAGTTGCTCAATGTCGCTCAAGTCGTGAGTGGTCAAGAGAATAGTGGTCTCTTCCTCTTGATTGATCTGAGTAATGGCGCGACGAATGTTATCCTTAACGGAAACATCCAAACCAATGGTCGGTTCATCTAAAAAGAGAACTTTAGGATTGTGGAGCAAGGAAGCCGCAATGTCCGCCCGCATCCGTTGACCCAGTGAAAGAGTCCGAACGGGGTCTTTGATAAAGTCCTTCAAATCCAAGACTTCATTCAAAAAGTCCATGCGCTTGTGGAAGAGTGAATCCGGCACATCGTATATCTCTTTCAAAACCGTGTAGGTCTCTTGCAGTGCCAAATCCCACCATAGCTGGGTGCGTTGTCCAAAGACCACACCAATATCCTTAACATAATCCTGACGATTGTCCTGCGGAATCTTGCCATTAATCCGACAAAAACCAGATGTCGGTTTTAAAATCCCTGTCAGCATTTTGATGGTTGTCGACTTCCCAGCTCCATTTGCTCCGATAAAGCCTAAAATTTGGCCCTTGGGTACCTCAAAAGTCAAATCCTTGACCGCTTCAAATGTCTGCTTTTCAGGATGAATAAAGGAGCGCAAAGCTCCTTTCAAACCAGGTTCCTTTACTGTCTTCACAAAATTTTTCTGAAGATGTTCCACTTCTATCATTGCCATAAATCTCTCCCTATAGCAAGGAATAGCAACATTGTATTTTTAACTACAAATATTCTAAATCCTTACTTTCTACACCTTCTCAATATTATTACAGAAGGCTTTACACCAACCTATTATAGTCCAATAAAAACTAGAATGCAAGCGTTTGCCTATAGATTATGAAATTAGAAATTTCACTCTTAAAATAATAGTTTTAATCAAAAATTCTGGTTTAATCGTTTCCTTATAATACAAAGAAAACCTGCCCAGAAGGGCAGGTTTGTATTAAATGATTTTACCTCAAATTTTCAATTTAATCAATACATTCTCCATTTTCATTAACTCTATACCCGTCTATTGTAGTGCTAACTGCGAGTTCTCCTGAAGAATATAAATAATACCATTTTTCGCCAATTTGGAACCAACCAGTTACCATTGATCCGTCTTCATTTAAATAATACCATTTCCCTGAATCTTGAATCCAACCTGTCGCCATAGATCCATTATCTTTCAAGTAATACCAGACATCATTATACTTAAACCAACCTGTTACAAGGACTCCATCATCACTTAGATAGTACCAATGTTCATTATCTTGAATCCACCCCCTTGCTAAAGAGCTGCTATTATTTAGATAGTACCAAGCACCATCATTTTGTTTCCATCCTGATTCCGATGAGTCTTGAACATCATTTATTACTTGAACAGCCTCAATAATTTCCTTCAATTCAACTCGTTTTCTATCTTTTATGACAGATTTAATTTTTTCCTCAACAAATTCTTTAGCAAAATTTCGACTGTTCTCTTTTTTCTGGAACATATTTTTTAATAAACCTTCTAAATGTTCATTAAAGACAGCTTCTTGTATTTTATTAAATTCTTCCTGAGATAAAGAAATTACCATCACAAGATCAATAAATTCTTCTTTTAATTGAGCAAACATTTCCACGCGATCATCTTCTATAAATTGATCAGCAATTAATTTTACACCAAAACCTCCTGCAATACCACCAATAATTGCTCCTGCAGCTACTCCAAAAGGTCCAGCAATTGCACCACCAACTGCACCTGCACCTGCACCTGCAAGCATTCCACCTCCAGCAACTGCTACATTTTTTAATAGCTGTTGTGAAGAAATTCTTCCTAATAGGGCATCAAAGATATCTGGTGTGATAATAACTGCAAACGATATCACCGGTGCAGCTCGTCTTGCAACCACTTCAGCTGTAATTTTTTTTTCCAAAAAAATCATTAATTTGTTTTGTAAATATTTTTGCGAATTGCTGTGACGCAACATAGATACTAGTTCCCATAGCTAGGGTTCGTAGTCCTGCTTTACCAGCCATTAGAGCTGCATCTTTGGTTTCTGCACCCGACCATTTAGCCTGAGAAAAGACAATAACAAAGCTTATACCTACACCTGGTAATGAATTAATAGCTCCATCAATTGCATCAAATTTAATTGATGTTAAATTTCCTCCTTGAGCTATCAATCTTGACTCTCTATAGGTAATATGTCCCTTTCTGATATAATTTTTCGCTTCTTCTGGGTTATTAACTCCCTCAACTTTTCCTTGTCTAATTTTTTCTCCAAATAACTCTACTGCTTTATCATATTGATCTTTTGGAACTTCTAATTGCATTCCTTTGTATTTGTACATTCCACTTTCAGAATCGAAAGCTGAGTTAACTGTTCCAGTTGCTCTTGCATAATATTTGGTCTGAATCTTTTGATTTCCGACTTGCCGATCTGCACCGTTTTTTGCATTGTTTTGACCAATTTGTTTGACATCTTGAAAAGGATATTTAATCCTATCAATTACATTATTAGCATATTCGGCAGCATGACCATGCCCAGATGGAGCACTAACCATTGCATTTATTTGAGCTTTATGCAATCTATCACCAACACTTAATAAATCCAGGAAATAATTCCTATTTCACTTCCTCTTCTAAAGGTAGTTGAATTAACATTCTTTTTACCAATTTTTAATAACTGTGTATTTAAATTTTCAACTTGTACATCATTTGTATAACCAGAAGCAATCAATTCATTCAATTCTCTAACAACATAGTTCAAACTATTCGAGACATTCAAACGTTTAATAATCCCATATGGGTAGTAAAATGCTAACTGATCATTATCATCTACCTCTACTTTCCATAAATTGGAAAATGGGAAAAATTGTACGTTACACCTTTCTTGATCTTTGATTTGCATTTTTTCGAAAATTCCATACTGGGTTAAGAGTAAACCATATTCTGTGAAATCTTCTTCCTTTAAACTTCTAACCGGAGAATAACCAAAATATTCAAATTCAGTATTAGAGAATTCATTATAAAATTCTTGTTCTGACTCAATAAACCACTTAGCCCGTCCATAAGGTACTGACTCACCATAATAATCAAATCCATTCTGTGCAATAGACCTAAATACTCGTCTAACACTATCCTCACTGTGAGTATGAACCTCTTTAATTTTTCTTTTCCAAAAAAAATACTGAAAAAAACTGATTATATTTTCTTTCATACTTGATAATAACCTCTCCACTATTACTAACCATTTTTTTAAATCATTGGCTCCCTTAACTTCTAGTATAGAGTTAAATTAATGATATTGAATAATACTTCAGAAATTGTCTATAAACTCCCTGACGCTTACAAATTAGTTAATTCAATTATAGCAAAAGGATAATATAAAATCTATACCAAATATAATAACTTTAGTTCGTGTAAAGAATGGAAATATAGAGTAAGTTTCTATCAAATTAAGATTTTTTAATGTTATCCACACCAAAAAACCCACCCAATGGGCAGGTTCTTTCTGTAATGTTCAGCTAGATTACGCTTTACCTTCTGAACCGAATACGTCGATACGTTCTTCAACTGATGCTTGGATAGCTTTTACACCGTCAGCCAAGAATTTACGTGGGTCGAAGAGTTTTTTCTTGTCGTATTCTGCTTCGTTTGCTTCGTAGTCACGAGCAAATTTACGAGTTGCGTTAGCGAATGCGATTTGGCATTCAGTGTTAACGTTAACTTTCGCAACACCAAGTTTGATAGCTGCTTGGATTTGGTCATCAGGAATACCTGAACCACCGTGCAATACGATTGGGAAGCCTGGAAGAGCTTCTGTCAATTTCTTCAAGTGGTCAAGGTCAAGACCTTCCCAGTTTGCTGGGTAAGGACCGTGGATGTTACCGATACCAGCTGCCAAGAAGTCAATACCAGTTGCAACCATTGCTTTAGCGTCTTCGATTGGAGCCAATTCACCTTTACCGATGATACCGTCTTCTTCACCACCGATAGTACCAACTTCAGCTTCTACTGAGATACCTTGAGCGTGTGCTTTTTCAACAACGTCTTTAGCCAATTTAAGGTTTTCTTCAACTGGAAGGTGTGAACCGTCAAACATGATTGAAGTGTAACCAACTTCGATACACTCAAGTGCATCTTCGTAGTGACCGTGGTCAAGGTGGATAGCTACTGGTACAGTGATACCCATTGACTCAACAAGGTTAGCGATCAAGTTGCGAGCAACTTTGTAACCACCCATGTATTTAGCAGCACCCATTGAAGTTTGGATCAAAACTGGAGCTTTTTAGCTTCTGCTGCGCGCAAGATAGCTTGAGTCCACTCAAGGTTGTTTGTGTTAAATCCACCAACTGCATAACCGTTGTCACGAGCTGCTTGGACAAATTTTTCTGCTGAAACGATTGCCATTTGTCAGGCCTCCTATATATTTTTTGGGACATCCCATTTACATTGTTCATTTTATCACTTTTTGATAAAAAAAGCTAGTTTTTCCCATACTTTAGATTGAATTTCTTCCAATCCAATCAATGTAACCCCTTTCTTCTCCTTAGTCCTGAGTGACTTTGGGATAACGTATGAAGAAACTCAAGCGATCGCCCTGCATCTCAAAATGATAAGGTAATTTCTCATGTTCTAATAAACTTTTGACCACAAAGATCCCCATCCCCGAACCCTTGGCCTTGCGACTAGCATTGTCAGAAAAAGACTGGGCCAGTTTCTTGTTCTTCAGGACTACAGCTATTCTCGATATAGAGCTCCCCTTCTCTTTCACCAATTCGAACCAAGCCGCCTGGAGTGGAGTGCTTGATAGCATTGCTGATGAGATTCGATAATATCAGTTTCATAACAGATGGGTTTATGTAAGCCTGCTGATGGGTTAGGCTAATGTCCACCTGAAGTTCTCTCTCCTTGGCGAGCAAAGCATAATCCTTGACCAGACTTTGCGTCATCTGGACTAGGTCAATGTTCTCCTTCTCCTCTCGCAATTCCTGAACAGAAGAAAGAGAAAGTATCTGGAGAACGTGGTGACTGAGGTCATCCACAATTCCCAAGGCAACTCCAAGATAGTGATCTCTATCCTTATAACGGCCGACATTTTCTTTCATATTTTCGATTAGGATTTTCAAACTAGCCAGAGGTGTTTTCAATTCATGAGAAGCCCCTCGTAGGAACTCAACCTTCATCTTCTCCAGCTGAAGAATAGCTTCATTCTTGTCATGCAAGTCCGCAATGACAGTCAAGAGATGCTGGTAAAGGCTATTGATTTGTTCCTTGAGATCACCTATCTCATCCTTAGAATCCACGCGCAATCGTACTTGGGCATCCAAATCCATCATCCTACGGGTCACCCGCTTGATTTCCAAAATCGGGGCAACAATGGTCCGAGCGTAGATGTAAGCAACCAAAAGGGAAATCAGAAAGGATGCCAACAAGGTATAGGGAAGAAACTGGAGGCTAATTTGCTCTGCTTCCTTTTGCAAATCCATCGAAGCTAGAAATTGAAGTGTCATGGTGCTACCATCTTGCGTTTTCACCTCACGCTCTTCGATAAAGAGAGAAGTGGTCTGGCGGTCTGTGTCCAGAGGAAGATTGTCCTTGACTTCTAACTTGTCCTCGGTCATCTCTCCTTTGACGGCCCCCTTGATATCACTAGTCTGGGAATACAAGTCTAATACTTGCTCGATGTTCTGCCTATCCTTTCCTTCTAGGGACTGGGCAATGGTTGTCGCTTTCTGGCCGATGGTTTCCTGACGATGACTCAGATAAGTTGAGGGAAAGAGAAAATAAATAGCTAAATGAAGACAAATAACCAGAAGGCTAAAAATAGAGAAGGTATAGATAAAAATCTTTGTAAATAAACCTGTTCGTTTCATTTTCGCTCCAATTTATAACCAACATTGCGCACAGTGAGGATGCAATCCAAGTCTAGCTTTTTCCGCAGTTCCTTGATATAGACATCAATGACACGATCAAAGGGAACCTCATCTGTCGCCTTCCAGACCGCATCAATTATCTGAGAACGAGTCAATGCCCGTCCTTCATTTTTCACCAGATAGTCCAGAATTTCCAACTCTTTGGCATTGATAGCTACTTCTTGACCTGCGAGGCTTGCGCTGTAACTCTCAAAGTCCACCTTGGTATCTTTATAGGAGAAAATTCGTCCTGTATCGTAGTAGCGCTTGAAAATCGCGTCTACCCTCACTTTTAAGAGAGACAGGGAGAAGGGTTTTTCCAGATAGCCGTCTGCTAGCGAAGCAAAGGCACTCATCTTGTATTCCTCATCCTGAAAGGCAGTCAGCATCAAGACAGGAACCTGACTGGACTTACGAATCTCAGCTAGGACTTCTAAACCATTGAGCTTGGGCATCTGGATATCCAGTAAAACTAAGGCTACTTCATAGCTGGAAAATTGTTCCAAGGCCTCTTGTCCATCCGCTGCCTGAATGGTTTCATAGCCACAATCCGCCAAATAGTCACTGATCCCCTCACGGATCATCTCTTCATCTTCTACAATTAAAATTTTCATAGAAACGTTTCACATTCCTTTAATTTTCTTTTAAATCATCCCTGTTTCATCCTGAAAGGAACGGCTTTAGGGAGATGAAATACATAAAAATGCTACCTATATTATACCCCATTTAGGGGAGAATAGGTAGCAAGTTTTTTTATTCGCTATCGAGCAAGAGCTCTTTTGGTTGTTTTCTGAGGAGATTGCTTGAAGCAAGCGCCATAACGAGAACCACTAGAACCAAAGCAAGGACAAAGACGATGATAAAGTCTGATGTCTGAATGGAAATATCTAAGCTCGACAAGGTCTTGCTAAAGCCATCTACTTCTGCACCACCACCAAGATTAGAGGCTTGAGCAGCCTTACTGGCTTGCTTGGCAACACCTGAAGTGACATTGGCAAGAACAGTATTTCCGATGGCACGAGCTGTGTAGTTGGCTAGGAAGTAAGCAGAAACGAGAGCAGGGATGGCAATCAAGATAGATTCGGTAATGAATTGCCCCAAGATACTTGCCTGCTTGAGACCGATAGAGAGGAGGATTCCTACTTCCTTGCGACGGGCATTGATCCAAAGACTAAGCAAGAGGGCAAGGAGAAGAACTGAGAAGCTCAAGCTACCCCAGAAGAGGAGGTTGGCCATCTTGTACATACCAGAGATGGATTGCTCTAGAGCTGGGTAGTTAGAGGAGCTCTTCACAAGTGTGTAGCTCTTCCAGTTGATACCGCTGATACCATTCAACTCTTTCATGACGTCATCCAAGTTCTTGTCTGCTGTTACAAAGAAGGTTGCGTCCCCATAAATAGCTGTGTCTTCTGTGTATCCATAAAGTTTTGCAGCAGTGTGAATGTCTGTGATAGCTGTGTTTTCATAGAGTTCTTGTGAGTAGGTTACTGCAGACTTATTGTGCCCATCAAAGAGTCCCTTGATTGTCACTTCAACTGTTTCCTTGGCACCTTTTTCATTGTCTGCATCATAGATATTGGAGTCTAGTTTGACCTTATCTCCGACTTTCCAACCGTGTTTAGCTGCCAAGTCCTTGTGCATGAGGATCTTGTCTTTGTCGTCGTTGGTTAGGTGCTCACCTTCAACCAGCTTATATGAGCCAGAGACAAACTTGTCTTCTTTAGAGGAGTCATTGACACCTGTAATCATCAAGCTGCTTCCAAACCGTTTGGCACGATCTGCAGTGAGATTTTTCTTGGTTTCTGGCGTTTCGATGAGGTCATATCCAGTCAAATCTCCGATAGCGTTGATGCGTTTAACATAAGACTCGATGGCCTTATTTTCGGTGATTTTTTGATATCCTCACCCTTGATATTCCCAGAACCACGTGGCGTTCCTTGATTGACGCGACGATTGATTTGCATGGAGAAGCTATTGGTGATATTTTTAAAGGTCTCCTGAGAAGCCTTGGCAGTAGCTCCCTTGATCGACAAGCCGACCAAACTTAAGCTCGCCATGAGGAGAATAATCAGGAAGATAACAATCGATTTGAAAAACTTCCTTGTAACATAGGCAAATGCGTTGTGTAACATAGGTTCCCTTTCTAGATTTGATTTAATAATTCTATCAAAACAAACTCATCTTATTTTGTAGTATTGCGAGTTTCAGTCAGTTTCTTATTCTTCAATTCAAGAGTAATATCTGACGCTTGTGCCACTTCTTTACTGTGGGTGACGACGATCACACATTTACCTGTTTTCTCGGCAAGTGATTTGAGCAGTTCGATAATATCTCCGGCAGTTTTAGGGTCCAGATTTCCTGTTGGCTCATCAGCTAGAATAACTGGAGCTTCTGATACTAAACTGCGAGCGATGGCTACACGTTGCTGTTGACCACCTGATAACTGGAGAACGTTCCGCTTGATCTGACTTTCATCCAAACCAAGCTCAAGAAGTGTATCCTTGCTTGCTTTTTTGTTGACCAAGCGGATATTTTCCAGCGGAGAAAGATAATCTATCAAGTTATAATTTTGAAAGACCAGGGAAATATGGTGCATGCGATGATAAGAATATCCCTTGTTCCGAATGTCCTCTCCTTGGAAAAGGATAGAACCTTCAACAGGACTATCTAGACCAGCAAGGAGGGACAAGAGAGTGGATTTCCCTGCTCCTGACTCACCAATGATACTATAAAATTTTCCGGGTTCAAAATTATACTTGATCTGATATAAAACTGCTTCTGCAGTGTTCTTATAACGGTAGGTAACATCTTGCAATTGTAATAAAGTCATGATTTCTCCTTCTTAACTAATAGATGATAAATTTCTTTCGGCGATTTTCTAAATAGAAATACGAAACAAAGGGCTACAGACAAGCAACCAATCAGGAGCAGAAAGACATAGGATTCTGCAAAGGATAGGAGACTGGTTGATAGACCACTTGCTTTGGCTAGTGTGTCTTGTAAGGTTGCCTGATCTCCACTGGCTAGTACAGTTTGGAGTAGATAGGATGCGATGGCATTTCCTGCAACAAATGCTGGAAGCAAAGCTCCGATTGATACCAAAACTACCTCTAAACAGAACTGGAGGAAGATCGAGCTCTTGCCTTTTCCAAGTGCCAGAAGAATCCCCACTTCGTAGACTCTTTCTCTCAACCAGAGAGACAAGACCAAAATTAGGGCTCCTGCTCCTGCTATCAACATCCCATAAAGGAAGATGGTCAGGAAGGTTTGGAAGGTTGCCACTGAGTCTTTGATTTGTTCAAAGGCCTTGTTTTCCTTCTCGACTTGGTAGCCTTGACTTTCCAAAGCCAAGTTTTCCACCTGCTTCATGAGTCCGTCCATTTCCTTAGGATTTTCTACATAGAAGCGCGCTGCACTGACCTGCGGTTCACTATTTCCCAGAAGGGTTTGGCTACTTTCATAGTCTGTAAAGACCTGGTTTTCACTGAAGTCGGAAGACAAGCCTGTGAACTTTTCTTGTTTTTTACCAGAAAAGATGCCGACAATTTCAAACTCTACTGTTTGCCCCTTTCCAGCTTCGGACTGACCAGCATCCAAGCGAATCTTGTCGTGAAGCGAAAGACCATTCTTCTTGGCCAACTCTTCGTGGATGAGGATTTTCTTGGAGTCCCCTTTTTGAAGGTGTCGCCCTTCTTTTAGATTGAAAGCCGAACTGGTAAAGGTGACATCCTTGGATGAATCCTCGAGAGCCGTTAAGCTAACCAAGTTCTTGTCTGCAGCTGACAAATCATCACGTTCTACGCTCTGCTCACCACTCACCGCTTCCTTGTCTTTTAGTTTTGCGACCGTCTCAAGTTCAGGAGAGACATTTTCCAGTCCCTTAATCTTGCTCACGGATGCAAGGTCAGACAACTTGAAGGTCTGTCCATTTTCGATCTTTTTGATAGAAAAAGAAGTATTGAGTGATTTGTAAAGATTGCTTTCTACTGTTTTGTTGGACTTCATCAGAGTCAAACAGGCTGAAATTCCTGCTAAAAGGACAAATAAAATCAGAAATAAAATAAAACTTCTCAGTCGTTTTCTGCTGACATAAGCCCAAGCTCTTTGGATTGGATTCATTTGTCACCTCCATATTTGTAAGACTATTATAAAATCCAAATATGAAATGTTTATGAAATCAAAAATTTTTTTGATTTATTTTTTGAAAAAATGAAGAAAGCTAGCAACTGCTAACTTTCCTTCTTATATAAGGAAGTATAGTACCAATCAAAAATCTACTTCATTTTAAAAATAATAGTCACATCTTTCTGATTAGTATTTTTCCATTTCCTAAATTCTTCTTTTCTGACTAGTGTTTGAGGATATTCTTGATAGGATGAAATGGAAAACTCAGTTTAAATGTTCTGATACAATGAACAGTTCTTGATACCAATATTTTTCGATATAGGAAACGTAGCCTCTAGTCTTCTTTGTAAAAACAAAAAAAGCTAGCCGAAGCTAACTCTTACCCTATGCGGAGAGAGGGACTTGAACCCTCACGACCTAAAGCGGTCACAGGATCCTTAGTCCTGCGCGTCTGCCAATTCCGCCATCCCCGCGTCGATTACTTTACTAGTATATCAACTTTCAAAATCTTTGTCAACACTTTTTTCAGATTTTTTTCATTTTTCCAACCGGCTTATAGTTCAATTTCAGCAAGGTTTTCATCCAGTAATTTTGCTCCCAGAGTGTTCTTAAAATGCCCAAGAGCAAACTGATGATTTTCTGGCCAAATAGAGGCAACTGCAGGCTTGACAATCTCGATTTGATAACCTAAATTATAGGCATCAATAGCCGTATGAAGAACACAAATATCTGTCAAAACACCTGTTAAGATAACAGTATCAACCCGACGTTCCCGCAAACGGATATCTAAGTCCGTTCCTGAAAAAGCTGAATAGTGACGTTTGTCCATCCAAAAGACGCGACTATCCGCCTCATGCTCAGCATAAAAGTCAGCTAGGGGTCCATAAAGGTTACGCCCACTAGTTCCGATGATGTTGTGTGGTGGAAAGAGCTTGCTTTCTGGGTGGAATGTATCCTTCTCTTCATGAGCATCAATGGTGAAAAAGACATAGTCTCCACGATCAAAAGCTAATCTGGTTACCTGATCAATGGCTTTTGATATTGCTTGAGCGGGTGCTCCAGCAGTTAGCTTTCCATGGTCTGCTACGAAATCCTCTGTATAGTCAATCGAGATTAAAGCCTTTGCCATTAGTAGTCCCTCTTTTTCACTTCCTCAAAAATATCACCAATTAGAACTTTGAGATAAGTCCCCTTCATTCCTAATGAACGACTCTCAATAATTCCCGCAGACTCCAATTTACGAAGCGCATTGACAATCACTGAGCGTGTAATGCCAATACGATCTGCAATAACTGATGCAGTCAGCTGCCCTTCATTTCCATCCAATTCAGCTAAAATAGCTGATACGGCACGAAGTTCTGAATAGGAAAGGGTGTTGACCGCCATGGTAACAGCCGTACGACGGCGAATATTTTTCTCATCTTCTTCACGTTGGAAGTTCAATAGTTGAATTCCCACAACCGTGCTCGCAATCTCGACAAGAATCAAATCTTCATCTTCAAATTTCTTATCATTGCGCCAAATAATCAAGGAACCCAAACGAATCCCTGATACATGAATCGGAGCGATGGTCGTCAACCCATCTGGAAAGTCCGCACGACTCTCTACAGGGAAAATGGTCAAATCATGTTCAACAGGAAGATTGGCTTCCGTATCATAGATCATGTTTGCCCCTTGTACATAGACGTCAGGGAAGGTTTTGGTTTGGAAGAATTGTTCTACACGGTCATTATTGGTCTTATAACGCATAAAGTAACCCAAGAGACGTCCCTTGTTATTTACAATACAAGCGTTACAGTCAATAATATCAGCTAACTGGCGTGTTATTGCATTGTAAGGAAGTTCATCTTGGAGTTGCTCCTCAGAGCGCTTTAGAATAGACGTGATTTTTCTTGTTTTTTCTAATAAATGTGCCATTTTTTACCTCGCATATAATCGCTTCCATTATAACATAGAAAAGTCTTTATTTCAATAATTATCTGAAAATTGCTTATTTAATTGCAATTTTGAACAGCAAAAATATTTTAGAAAAAAAGCGATTTTTTTATTGACATCCTATTTTATTTTTGATATTATAACATTATAAGAAGATGACATGATAAATCCCTTTCCGTTTCACCTATCCTTTACTATCACCATCTTCTTTTACTATCGGTCTCCTTATATATAAAAGCGATTCACATTGTGAATCGCTTTTTTCTATTTGTCTCCTTTGTTACGAATAACAAAGCCGGTTTTCTTTTCGCTTGAAGTGTTGCGAGGTTTTTTATTGTCTTTATTACGGTAACGTCTGTCTTTATCAAAACGGTCGTTTCCACGACTGCCTTTCTTGAACTCATCACGGCGACCATTGCCACGACGATCACGATCTCGACGGTCGTCTCCACGACGGCCTCCTCGACCTCCCTTACCTTTGCCACCAAAGCCATTACCTGATGGTTTAAATGGCAGTGGTTTTTCACGCGCAATCTCCACTTCAGGGAGGCTGTCTGGATCTTGGACTGTCAGACTCAAGATATACATAGCCAATTCTTCTGGACTAAATTCGGCAGCTAACTTACGAGCATCTTTAGCAAATTTCTCAAAGTTCCCACGAATTGCTTCGTCTGCGAAGTCTCGTTCGATTTTCTTGAGCGCTACTTGTTTCTTAGCTTGGAAGGCTTCTTCTGCTGTCGCTGGTTTCAAGCCTTTCATGCGTTTCTTGGTCAAGTTTTCAATAATTTGAAGGTAGCCCATTTCGTTTGGAGCAACAAAAGTAATAGATTGACCTGACTTACCAGCACGACCTGTACGACCGATACGGTGAACATAACTTTCAGGATCTTGTGGAATATCGTAGTTGTAGACATGGGTCACACCTGAGATATCCAAACCACGCGCCGCCACGTCCGTCGCAACCAGAACATCAAGATTCCCATTTTTAAAATCACGAAGGACACGAAGACGTTTGTTTTGGTCCAAATCACCATGAATGCCTTCTGCACGGAAGCCACGGATTTTAAGTCCACGAGTCAATTCATCCACACGGCGTTTGGTACGACCAAATACGATAGCAAGTTCAGGTTGTTCTACATCCATGAGACGGGTCATGGTGTCGAATTTTTCTTGTTCCTTGACACGGATATAGTACTGGTCCACCAGCTCTGTTGTCAATTCTTTGGCAGCAATCTTCACATGCTCAGGATCTTTCATAAACTGAACACCAATACGTTTGATGGCTTCAGGCATGGTTGCTGAAAAGAGCAAGGTTTGACGACTTTCAGGGACACGAGAGATAATAGCTTCGATGTCTTCAAGAAAGCCCATGTTGAGCATTTCGTCCGCTTCATCAAGGATAAGGGTTTCAATATCGTGCAATTTCAAAGCCTTGCGTTTGATCAAGTCCAAGAGACGACCTGGTGTTCCTACAACGATATGAGCACCCGACTTAAGGGCTTTGATTTGTTTTTCAATGCTTGAACCACCGTAAACTGAGCGAACTTTCACTCCCTTGCTACGACCAAAGCGGAAGAGTTCTTCTTGACTTTGAACAGCGAGTTCACGAGTTGGAGCGATGACCAAGGCTTGAATAGTTGCTTCTTCTGTACGGATTTTTTCAAGGGTTGGCAAGCCAAAGGCTGCGGTTTTCCCTGTACCAGTCTGGGCTTGACCGATAACGTCTTTCCCCTCAAGAGCCAATGGAATGGTCTGTTCTTGGATGGGACTTGCTTCTACAAATCCAGCTTTTTCAATCTCTGCTAGCAAATCAGCAGACAAGTTAAATTCATTAAATTTCACGTTTTTCTTCTTTCTAAAGATGGTGCGAAGCCATCCTATAGCGCTTAGTATATACTTTTCTTTTCATGATGTATCTTCTTTAAAAACGAGATACCGTGTTGCTTCTTTTCCACGAAAGAAAAGTACGAGTTTCTTTGCAACCTATCTAGTATAACACAAGAGCGGGGCAAAAGATAGTAGAATCTTTAAGGAAAATCATGTAAACGATTTTCCACAAATATAAATACAGCCTTATATGATTCGTTTCTCCGTAGCGGAATTGTGCAAAAGTTTTTTTCTTGTGCTAGAATGAAATCAAACAGGAGGATTAAAAAATGTTAACATACGATTTAATTGTTATTGGATTTGGTAAGGCTGGTAAAACACTAGCTGGTAAATTGGCTTCAGCTGGCAAAAAAGTTGCCCTCGTTGAACGTAGTAAAGCTATGTATGGCGGAACTTGTATCAACATCGGATGTATCCCAACTAAGACCTTGTTAGTTGCTGCTGAGAAAGATTTGTCTTTTGAAGAAGTCATTGCTACCAAAAAAATACCGTCACTGGTCGCCTTAATGGTAAAAAAACTATGCAACTGTTGCGGGTACAGGCGTAGATATCTTTGATGCGGAAGCACACTTCCTTTCAAACAAAGTCATCGAAATCCAGGCTGGTGATGAAAAGAAAGAACTGACTGCTGAAACTATCGTTATCAACACTGGTGCTGTTTCAAACGTCTTGCCAATTCCTGGACTTTCTACAAGTAAGAATGTCTTTGACTCAACAGGTATCCAAAAACTTGGACAAATTGCCTGAAAAAAACTTGGAGTTCTTGGTGGTGGAAACATCGGTCTTGAATTTGCAGGACTTTACAACAAACTTGGGAGCAAGGTTACAGTCCTAGACGCCTTGGATACATTCCTTCCTCGTGCAGAACCTTCCATCGCAGCTCTTGCTAAACAATACATGGAAGAAGACGGCATTGAATTGCTTCAAAACATCCATACTACTGAAATCAAAAAAACGACGGTGATCAAGTGCTCGTCGTAACTGAAAACGAAACCTACCGTTTCGATGCCCTTCTCTACGCAACTGGACGCAAACCGAATGTAGAACCACTTCAACTTGAAAATACAGATATTGAACTAACGGAGCGTGGTGCTATCAAAGTCGACAAACACTGTCAAACAAACGTTCCTGGTGTCTTTGCAGTTGGAGACGTCAACGGTGGCCTTCAATTTACCTACATTTCACTTGATGACTTCCGTGTTGTCTACAGCTACCTTGCTGGAGATGGCAGCTACACACTCGAAGACCGTCTCAATGTACCAAACACCATGTTCATCACACCAGCTCTTTCTCAAGTTGGCTTGACGGAAAGCCAAGCAGCTGATTTGAAACTTCCATACGCTGTTAAAGAAATTCCTGTTGCAGCTATGCCTCGTGGTCACGTAAATGGAGACCTTCGCGGAGCCTTCAAAGCTGTTGTCAATACTGAAACAAAAGAAATTCTTGGAGCAAGCATCTTCTCAGAGGGTTCTCAAGAAATCATCAACATCATCACTGTTGCTATGGACAACAAGATTCCTTACACTTACTTCACAAAACAAATCTTCACTCACCCAACCTTGGCTGAGAACTTGAATGACTTGTTTGCGATCTAAGTTGAGACTGATTTGTTAGCTAACAGCCCTCGTCGGGCTGTTTTTGTTTCTGCGAAATCTCAATTCTGTCTTTTCCCTCTTTTATGATATAATAGAAACATGAAATTAAAAACTACTTTGGGCCTCCTAGCTGGGCGTTCTTCCCACTTCGTTTTAAGCCGTCTTGGCCGCGGAAGTACGCTCCCAGGAAAACTCGCCCTTCAATTTGATAAAGATATTTTACAAAATCTAGCTAAGAACTACGAGATTGTCGTGGTCACTGGAACCAATGGGAAAACCCTGACAACTGCCCTCACTGTCGGCATCTTAAAAGAGGTCTATGGTCAGGTCCTAACCAATCCTAGTGGTGCCAACATGATCACAGGGATTACGACAACCTTCTTGACTGCCAAATCTTCTAAAACTGGAAAAATATTGCCGTCCTTGAAATTGACGAGGCTAGTCTATCTCGTATCTGCGACTACATCCATCCTAGCCTTTTTGTCATCACTAACATTTTCCGTGACCAGATGGACCGCTATGGTGAGATTTACACAACTTATAACATGATTTTGGATGCCATTCGTAAGGTGCCTACGGCTACTGTTCTCCTCAATGGTGACAGTCCACTTTTCTACAAGCCAGCTATTCCAAATCCTGTACAGTATTTTGGTTTTGACTTGGAGAAAGGGCCAGCCCAACTGGCTCACTACAATACCGAAGGGATTCTCTGCCCCGACTGTCAAGGCATCCTAAAATATGAACTCAATACCTATGCCAACCTGGGTGCCTATATCTGTGAAAATTGTGGTTGCAAACGTCCTGACTTGGACTACCGTCTGACAGAACTGGTTGAGTTGACCAACAATCGTTCTCGCTTTGTCATTGACGGACAAGAATACGGCATCCAAATCGGTGGACTTTACAACATCTACAATGCGCTAGCTGCGGTTGCCATCGCCCGTTTCTTCGGGGCTGATTCACAACTCATCAAGCAAGGATTTGACAAGAGCCGTGCTGTCTTTGGTCGTCAGGAAACCTTCCATATCGGCGACAAGGAATGTACCCTCGTCTTGATTAAAAATCCTGTTGGTGCGACCCAAGCTATCGAGATGATCAAACTAGCTCCTTATCCATTTAGCCTATCTGTCCTTCTCAACGCCAACTATGCAGACGGTATTGACACTAGCTGGATTTGGGATGCTGACTTTGAACAAATCACTGACATGGACATTCCTGAAATCAACGCTGGTGGTGTTCGTCATTCTGAAATCGCGCGTCGTCTACGAGTGACAGGCTACCCAGCTGAGAAATCACTGAAACAAGCAATCTGGAACAAGTTCTCAAAACCATTGAGAACCAAGATTGTAAACATGCCTATATCCTGGCTACCTATACTGCTATGCTGGAATTCCGTGAACTGCTGGCTAGTCGTCAGATTGTTAGAAAGGAGATGAACTGATGGTTTATACTTCACTTTCCTCAAAAGCTGGCAACTACCCCTATCAGCTCAACATCGCCCACCTCTATGGAAACCTCATGAATACCTACGGGGACAATGGAAACATCCTCATGCTCAAGTATGTGGCTGAAAAACTGGGGGCACATGTGACGGTTGACATCATTTCTCTCCATGATGATTTTGATGAAAATCACTATGATATTGCCTTTTTCGGCGGGGGTCAAGACTTTGAACAAAGCATCATCGCAGACGACCTACCTGCTAAAAAAGAAAGCATTGACAACTACATCCAAAACGACGGAGTGGTTCTAGCTATCTGTGGTGGTTTCCAACTATTGGGCCAATATTATGTTGAGGCTTCAGGTAAACGCATCGAAGGGCTCGGTGTCATGGGCCACTACACCCTCAACCAAACAAATAATCGCTTTATCGGTGACATCAAGATTCACAATGAAGACTTCGATGAAACCTACTATGGCTTTGAAAATCACCAGGGCCGTACCTTCCTTTCTGATGACCAAAAACCACTGGGACAGGTTATCTATGGAAATGGAAACAACGAGGAAAAGGTCGGCGAAGGGGTTCATTATAAGAATGTCTTTGGTTCCTACTTCCACGGGCCTATCCTCTCTCGTAATGCCAATCTAGCTTATCGCCTAGTCACTACTGCCCTCAAGAAAAAATACGGTCAGGACATCCAACTCCCTGCCTATGAGGACATCCTCAGTCAAGAAATCGCTGAAGAATACAGCGACGTCAAAAGCAAGGCTGACTTTTCTTAAACTAAGGAAAATTAGATCAAAGAACTTCGCTATCGTTTCGGAGTTCTTTTTGCCTGTTCTTTTACCCTTCTCTCTTGCATTTTCTCTCTTTTTTTGCCAAAATAGAGGGGTAGAAAGAAGGTAGCATATGTCTAAATTACAACAAATCCTAACATATCTTGAATCAGAAAAACTAGACGTCGCTGTCGTATCTGACCCCGTCACAATCAATTACCTCACTGGCTTTTACAGTGATCCCCATGAACGCCAAATGTTCCTCTTTGTCCTAGCAAATCAGGAACCTCTTCTCTTCGTCCCAGCCCTTGAAGTGGAGCGTGCAAGCAGCACTGTTTCCTTCCCAGTTGTGGGCTATGTAGATTCTGAAAATCCATGGCAAAAAATCAAAAATGCTTTGCCTCAGCACGATTTCAAACGTGTCGCTGTCGAGTTTGACAATCTTATCTTGACAAAATATCATGGCTTGAAAACGGTCTTTGAAACTGCTGAGTTTGAAAACCTCACTCCTCGTATCCAACGCATGCGCCTCATCAAATCAGCTGACGAAGTTCAAAAAATGATGGTTGCAGGACTCTATGCGGACAAGGCTGTCAAGGTTGGTTTTGACAATATCTCTCTTGATAAAACAGAGACAGATATTATCGCACAAATCGACTTCGCCTTAAAACGTGAAGGCTATGAAATGAGTTTTGATACCATGGTCTTGACTGGTGATAATGCTGCAAATCCACACGGAATTCCTGGTGCAAACAAGGTCGAAAAAGACGCCCTTCTCCTCTTTGACCTGGGTGTTATGGTCAATGGCTACGCCTCAGACATGACTCGTACAGTCGCTGTCGGCAAACCAGACCAATTCAAGAAAGATATTTACAACTTGACCCTTGAAGCCCAACAAGCTGCTCTTGACTTTATCAAACCTGGTGTGACTGCTCATGAAGTAGACCGCGCTGCCCGTGAAGTCATCGAAAAAGCTGGTTACGGTGAGTACTTTAACCACCGTCTCGGTCACGGTATCGGTATGGATGTCCACGAATTCCCATCTATCATGGAAGGAAATGACATGGTCATCGAAGAAGGCATGTGCTTCTCTGTTGAACCAGGTATCTATATCCCTGGTAAAGTCGGTGTTCGTATCGAAGACTGTGGTGTTGTCACTAAGGATGGATTTGACCTCTTTACCAACACCAGCAAAGATTTGCTTTATTTTGATTAAACTTAGAGACAAGCAAAAAGTCAGCTATTGAAGCTGACTTTTTTATTTTATCTTCTTGACGCTCTGAAAGACTACAAATCCTACAACCATACCCAAGGTATTTTGCAGGAAGTTTGGAAGGATTTCTGGTAAGGCTGCTGACCAGCCATTCATTAGGGTTGAGCCCAGAGCATAGCCACTTACCATGACGATAGTAGCTAAGACTAGGCCCAGCCATTGCCATTTCCCTTTAAAACCTGCAAAATATCCTTGCAAGCCATGGTTTACCAAGCTAAAGAACATCCACTGTGGAAAGCCTGATAAAAGGTCAAGCAGAAAAGCTGCTAGTCCTCCAACGACGGCCCCTTCTTTACTGCCAAAGTAAAAGGCAGTAAAGAAAATACCCGCATCCAAGAGAGTCAATATTCCTGTTGGCGTTCCAATTTTCAAGTAATAACCTAGAACCACAGAAAGGGCGGTTAAGAGGGATACAAGGGCGATTTTAGTTGTTTTGGTTTGCTTCATATTGTCTTACTCCATATTGATCTGCTTGTGCAATAGCACGGTAAACGAAAGCTTTCGAGCTCTCCACTGCTGCTAATAGTTCTTCTCCCTTAACCAAGTGACTGGCAATGGTTGAGGCAAAGGTACAACCTGCCCCTGCATTTTGTCCTTGGATAACGGGATTTTCTAGAACTGTAAAATTTTGTCCATCATAAAAGACATCCACAGCCTTGTCCTGACTAAGGCGATTGCCTCCCTTGATAATGACTGCTGGCGCTCCTAAATCATGCAATTTCTGCGCTGCAGCTTTCATATCTTCCAAAGTTTTGATTTCCTGACCCGCCAACAATTCTGCTTCAGGAAGATTTGGCGTAATCACACTGACATGAGGGAAAAAGAGAATCAACTCTTTACAGAGTTCACTGACAGCCACATCGTGCATTTCCTTGCAGACCAAGACGGGATCCAATACCACAGGCACTCCTGGACGTTGCTTGATAAAGTTCAAGGCTTTCTCAGCCACACTGACAGTAGGGAGAAGACCAATCTTAATCCCTGCAAATTCCACATCACGCAAGCTATCCAATTCATGTTGAAAAATGGCATCGTCAGTTGGAAAGACTTCAAAGCCCTTTTCAGTCAAGGCCGTCAAACAAGTCACTGCTACAAAGCCATGCAAGCCGTTCAAGGTATAGGTAGCCAAATCAGCTGACAAACCACCACCACTAAAAATATCATTCCCAGAAAGGGCTAAAATACGATTATTCTTCATAACGAATCTCCTTTAAATACAAGCCATTCGGTGCAGCCGTTGGACCTGCTAGCTGTCTATCTTTTTTTTCTAAGATCAAGTCAATCTGCTCAACTGGCATTCGATTATTTCCGATTTTGAGCAGCGTCCCCACCATATTGCGAATCTGCTTATACAAGAAACCATTTCCTGAAAAGGTAAAGGTCAAAAATTGGCCTGTCTCATCAACACTAAGGCTGGCTTCTGTAATAGTCCGAACCTTGTCCTCTACACTGGTTCCAGATGCTGTAAACCCAGTAAAATCATGGGTTCCTTCTAATTTCTTGGCAGCTATCTGCATTCGCTCCACATCGAGGGGATAGGGAAAGTGAGTAGCATAGTGACGGCGCATCGGATTTTTAGGACGCCCCCTATCCACGATAAACTCATATGTCTTGCTATGTTTTGCATAACGACAATGAAAATCATCCGCCACAATCTCAATCGAAATCACATCGATATCTTCTGGTGACTGGGTATCCAGAGCAAAACGGAGTTTTTCCACATCCATCTGATAGGGCAGATCAAAATGAATAACCTGTCCCAGAGCATGGACCCCACTATCCGTCCTACCAGCACCATGAACAGTGATGGCTTGCCCCTTATTGAGTCTCATTAAGGTTTTTTCGATTTCCTCTTGAACGCTCCGCGCATGAGGCTGGCGCTGAAAACCAGAAAAGGCATAACCATCATAGGAAATGATTGCTTTATATCTTGTCATAACTTCTATTTTATCAGGAAATAAAAGTGTAAACAAGTTTAAAAACCAATAATTGTCTGGGTACAAAATTCCCAAAAAGAAAAACTTAGGAAACCAATCCTAAGCTCTCTTTTGAAGTGCGTACATAACAAAGATAGAAGTGACAATCAACCAACATCCTAAAATGGTGAAGACCAACATACCGTTTTGAGTCACCAAGCCAATCGCACCAAGAATAAAAAGGTGTCGTAAAGGCCCCAAAGCTACATCCTAGCACTGCAAAAAGATGTTGCCTGATTAAGGAGCTTGGCTGGTATTCTTTCAGAAAGAAGCTGAAAGACAGTGGTCAAGGCCACACTGTAGGAAAAACCTGCCACAACACTTCCAACTACCATCACACCCAATGACGGAGACAAGGCAATCACAATCTGCCCCAATCCAAAGGTGATACCCGACCAAAGGAGCAACCTTTCTTTAAACAGAGAGATAAAGAAAGAAAAACTCACACCTGCCAAGATACCAATCAACTGCATGATACTTAAAACCAAGCTCGATAACTGGGCATCCCCTAGACCTCTTTCCACCATCAGACTAGGAATACGAATGGTGATAGCTGTATTGGTGCAGACAACTACTGCTGCTTCGACAGCCAATAGAAAAATTAAGCCTTTCATCTGTCCTGTCAAACGAGTCGTTTCGGTCTCTTTTCTCTTTGTTTCTTTCTTTTCTTTCCCATAAGGGACAAAGAGCAGATAAAGGATCAATACTAAAAACCCCGCACTGTAGGCCAAGAAGGTCACTGTCCATCCCAAGGATAAGAGTTGACCTACAACTAGAGTCAAAATCGATGCCCCGACAACTTCTGCTGATCCGCGAAGACCCAACATCTGGATCCGTGTCTTTCCATGATAGCGTTCACTGATGATGGAAATGGCCTTGGCATTGATCATCCCAACACCCAAGCCAAATAAAATCCGCATCGCAAAGACAAAGTTGTACTCCTGATACCAGAAAGGGGCTGTCCCACCGATAGAAAGGATGAGAAGTCCCAGACTAATCTGAAGTCTCTCAGGAAACAACCGCTCCAAAAACCCATTTAAAACCAGCATGATCATAATTCCAAAAGAAGGGAGACTGACCAGGAGCTCGATTTGTTCCTTGGGGTAGCCTTGATAGTAGTCAAACATGGCTGGCAGAGCACTTGAGATGGAAAAGGAGGTAATCAAAACGAGGGAGAGGGCCAAAATACTAGCCCGTTCTAAATATTGTTTCATGAATTTTCTTTCTGTATATTTCTCACTGTTTATCCTTTTAAAAGGAAGATGGCAAGAAAAGAAGGAGCCCGATTGAACTAGAGACTCCGTCCTAACTTTCCTAATAGGAAGACTATTTTCGCTTGATTTGCTTGATCAGATAGAAGATGAAGCCTGCAACCATATACGCTGCAAAAATGATCAAACACCATTTGATAACCACGTCCCAACCCTTGTTCACATTTAAAAAGAAATATGGGAAGGGATTGTCCTTGGAATTCGGAATATTGAGTTTTAAGACCAGGCCGTTAAACAAGGCAAAAATCATATAAACCAAGGGCAAGATGGTCCATAAGACTGGATCCCAGATCTTGTATTGACCCCGTTTATCAAAGAAGAGGGTGTCAGCTAAAAACCAGAGTGGAACGATATAGTGGCAAAGGAAATTTTCCACACGGTAAAAGTCTGTCGCAATCGGAGCAAGCATAAAATGGTAAATCACACAGGTAATCATGATACTCATGGTAACACCACCCTTGAGACGAAGCAAGGTCGGACTTTGCCAATTTTCACCTGAACGGCTCATCACACGGAGCAGATAACCCGTGAAAATCGTTACCAAAAGATTGGACAACACTGTATAGTAAAGGAGCATACCAAAGCCACCGTGTTTGGTAATCTCCAAATAAACTCCTGTAAATGCCGCTAAGAACAAGAGGACACGACTATAAAAGATAAATTTATAATTCAGTTTCATGGCTAGATTTTCTTAACAAATTCTGACTTGAGTTTCATAGCTCCAAAACCATCAATCTTACAGTCGATGTTGTGGTCACCTTCTACGATACGGATATTTAACGCGAGTTCCTTGTTTCAAATCCTTTGGCGCACCTTTTACTTTCAAGTCTTTGATAAGGGTTACAGTATCGCCGTCAGCCAATTTATTTCCATTGGCATCGATAGCAACAACACCTTCTTCTACTTCTGCAACTTCTGCAGGATTCCACTCATAGGCACACTCTGGGCAGACCAAGAGACTTCCGTCTTCGTAGATATATTCTGAATTACATTTTGGGCAATTTGGTAAGTTGTTCATAAGTCCTCCTTAAACTAACAATTATTCTTTAAAATTCATATGTTATTGAACAGCAACTATTATACCGTAAAATCCTACTTTTGACAATGTGTCCTAAGTCCAGCAGACAAAAAAATCATGCAACTTTTTACGGTTACATGACTTTTAAAAGATGATTGATCATGGGCACTTATCAAGCGCCTCATGATAAAAGGGGTAGCAACTATATTTTACAAACCAGGAGCTTGTCCAAGTTCTGCTGTAAGCATCCAAACTGTTTTCTCAAGTTCAGCCTTAGCCCCAACAAAGATATCGTTTGTAACATCATCACCTTCTTCGTCAGTTACATCCAAAGCTTTTTGGAAAAGAGCGATGAGGTAGCGATAAATTGCTAGAACACGTTCCAAGCTTTCTTCAACGTTACGGAATTCTCCTTCTTCTTCTTCGATTTCACTGTGTTGAAGGAATTCTGTCAAAGTTGAATAAGGTTTTCCACCAAGAGTAATCAAACGTTCACTGATTTCGTCAAGATAGCTATCAAGACTGTCCATGTATTCATCCATTTTTGGATGCCATACGAGGAAGCCACGACCACGCATATACCAGTGAACTTGGTGAAGGGCAATGTGAGCCACATACAAGTCCGCTACTGCTTGGTTCAATACTTCCTTTGTTTTTGCCAATGCTACTGGCGCTGTTTTAGATAATGTTGTTACGTCTTTTACTGCTTCTTTTTTCAATTCAACCATATTGATCACCTCATAATATTATTTTTGCAACCATATTTATTGATTACTATCTCAGTATACTACTCCTAGTAGACAAAAGCAAGAAAATTAACCCATATTAAAAAAGTTGTAATTGACTGATAATTTAAGAAAAATATACAGTCTTTAAAAAAAAGACAGTCTTAGCAGACTGTCTGGAATAACTGAGATTATTTTACAAAATCAAGCAATGCCAAGAAGCTTTCAGCTTCAAGTGACGCACCACCAACAAGGGCACCGTCAACGTCTGGGCAAGCCATGTATGAAGCAACGTTTTCAGGTTTAACAGAACCACCGTATTGAACACGAACTTTGTCCGCAACTTCTTGACCAAAGTCTGCAGCTACAACGTCACGAACGACTTTACACATTTTTTGTGCATCGTCTTGTGAAGCTGATTTACCAGTACCGATAGCCCAGATTGGCTCATAAGCGATAACGGATGCAGCAACTTGTTCAGCTGTCAATCCAGCCAATGCAGCAGATACTTGAGCACCTACGAATTCAGCAGCTTTACCAGCTTCGTAAGTTTCAAGTGACTCACCACAACAGATGATTGGAAGCATACCGTTTGCAAAGATTGCTTTTGCTTTTTTGTTGATATCTTCGTCAGTTTCATGGAAGTAGTCACGACGTTCTGAGTGACCGATAACAACGTAGTCAGTACCGATTTCTTTCAAAACTTGTGGGCTAGTTTCACCAGTGAAAGCACCTGCATTTTCAAAGTAGCAGTTTTGAGCAGCAACTTTAAGGTTTGAACCTTTAGCAGCAGCAAGAACAGCTGTCAAATCAAGAGCTGGAGCTGCGATACCTGCTTCAACAAGGTCTGATGAAGGAAGTTTTGATGCAACGGCTTCAACGAATGCTTTTGCTTCTTCTGGATTTTTGTTCATTTTCCAGTTACCAGCGATAAATGGTTTACGTGACATTTCACATACCTCTTTTTTCATTTTATTCACTATTATTCTATCATATTTATAAGGAGCTTGCAAACCTTACTCTAATTTTCAAGATTTTTCAAGCGACTAATCTTGCCACAAATTCATGGCATCGAGGAAATCAGCCGAAGCCTGAACTTGTTTGGGATTGTTGACTTCTCGCTCTGCTCGTTTGGCCTCTACCTGAGTCACAGACTGAATACCTTCATGGCGCCAGTTTCGTAGGATTGCCTGAATATATTTCCAGTTTGGCTTGCCATTGAGAACGGCCTCTCGGAGAGCTTCCTTAATCAAATCCGCCTTAACTCCGTCTTCTTTGACAGTCTTGGAAAGATCTTCGATTTCAAATGGTGTTAATAAGCGTCCCAACTCCTGCTGAAAAGTTTCAACCAGATCCTTCAACTGATTCTGCGGGTTTGGGGCAGTTGTAGCTGGAGTTTGGCTGTCTAGTAAGCTATCCAAGCGTTCAAAAGCCAAACTAGCATCAAATCAGCTCAATTTCCCCATTTAGTTCAATGGTTCGATATTGTAGCAAACCATTTTCAGTCAAATTTGAAATAGATTGGTTGACATCTGCAACCTCTTTCCCAATGATTTCAGCAATCTGACTAGGTGAAACATCTCCTAGGGCTGTGGTATTTTGTAAATAGAAAAATTGCCAGACGAGAAAATCTTCGCTGGAAGGAAAGAGTTCCTTAAAATGCAAGAGCAGGGCACTTGGTAAAACCAAGTTCCCTGATTTAAAAGCGTCAAAATATGTCATAATTCCTCTTATAGATATCCAAATGCAGCCACATCATCCTCTACCTTTCTCCAGTCAAAAGGGGTTTCTTGATAAACTGCATAGTTTACCCAATTGCTGAAAAAGAGGGCAGCTGATGAAGACCAACAGAGACAAGGCGTCTCATTTACATCATCATTTTTAAAGTAGTTCTCTGGGATATGAGGGTTGAGTCCCGCCTCACAATCACGAAAATACTCTTTTGCTAGAGTATCACGGTCATATTCTAAATGACCAAAACTATAAATCTCACGAAGATCCCGACTGGCTAAAATTGAAACGCCGACTTGTTCTCCCTCAGAGAGAATTTCCAGATTGGTTTTTCCCAATATCTCTTCCTTATAGATTTCTGTATGACGAGAATGGGGAGCTACATAGCTATCATCAAAACCACGAAAGAGAAGATGGCCCTCTTTCAAGGTATCCTGAGGGTAAATACCTGACAGTTTCTGCTCCATCTGGTGTTTTTCAACGCCATAGCGAGCATAAAGACCTGCTTGGGCACCCCAGCAGATATGAAGGGTCGAATAGACATGGGTCTTGGACCACTCAAGCACCTGACTGAATTCCTCCCAATAGTCCACTTCCTCAAATGGTAAATGCTCAATCGGAGCCCCTGTGATAATCATCCCATCAAAATACTCGTCCTTGACTTCAGGAAAAGTTTTATAAAAAGTCTCCATATGCTCTGCACGAGTCGTCTTGGAACGGTGGCTCTCCATATAGAGAAAGTCTATGTCCAATTGCAAAGGAGTATTTGCTAAATGCCGTAACAACTGGGTCTCTGTGACCACTTTTTTGGGCATTAGGTTTAAAATCAAAATTTTCAAGGGACGGATATCTTGGTGGGCCGCACGTTGATCATCCATGACAAAGATATTCTCTGTCCGTAAAATCTCAACAGCTGGCAATTTTTTATCAATTCTAATCGGCATAACCTTCTCCTAACTGTACTCTTTTAGAAATAATTGAATGTGTTTGAAGTCAAATCTCAAACACTTAGTCCTTTTATTATACTGCAAGAAGATATAGTTTTCAATTATAGTTTTTCTCTAACTAGCTATAGTTTGTTTATATAGCAGATGAAGAGAAAACAGCCCCAAGGACTGTTTTTCATTAATAATGCATAAGTACCTTGTAATCGTAGTTACCGATTTTTTCACGGCCTTTAAGCTCATCAAGTTCAATCAAGAAAGCACAACCGGCTACAACTCCACCAAGTCTTTCAATCATTTCAATGGTTGCCTTGACAGTACCACCTGTCGCCAAGAGGTCATCTACGATGAGAACGCGTTGACCTGGTTTGATGGCATCCGCGTGCATGGTCAAGGTATCAATACCGTACTCTTTTTCATAGTCAGCAGAAATGACTTCACGTGGCAATTTTCCTGGTTTACGTACAGGAGCAAATCCAATTCCCAGCTCAAAAGCAACTGGGCAGCCAACAATAAATCCACGAGCCTCTGGACCCACAATCATGTCGATCTTCTTGTCTGTTGCATACTGAACAATTTCACGAACAGCGTAGCTATAAGCATTTCCATCTGCCATCAAAGGGCTGATATCACGGAAGGTAATACCTTCCTTAGGATAATTTTCAATCGTTGCGATATAATCTTTTAAATTCATCTTTTTCTTTCTTTCAAAGTTTTTTACTCTCTATTATAGCATATTTTTTAAGAAAGAAAAAAGGAAAAGTTAACTTCAATAATTATCTAACGATTTGACGATTTATAACTAGCCATAGCAATAAAGCCCAATTTCTGTTTATTCTTAGCAAACATTTTATACATAGTTAAAAACTGCTTTCTATTCTCCTTTTTACAAGCATTTACACAAATTTTCAAAGTTCCTAGCCAACCTTCGTCATAAATCATACCTGATAATTTCATTAATGTCATTTCACCAGTCAATATTTTCACATCACGATAACCTGATTCTATCATCACCTGTTCCCAACCATCTTGAGTTAAAGGACCTACATTTACATGAATTGCTTGTGACAATTCCTGTCTGATAGACTCTTTAGCTTCCTTAAGAAGCACATCATGTGTCAAAAGAAGACCTTCAGGTTTTAAAACCCTTAGATACTCCATTACACATTTTTTCTTAGCTTTATCGGCTTGCATAGTCAGCATAGCTTCATTTATAACAATATCAAAACTAGCATCTCCATAAGGAAGTTTCATTGCATTTGCTCTTTCAAATCTGATCAAATGACCAACACCTGCCGTTTCAGCAGATTTTTTAGCCACTTCTAAGGCTTGTCCATCCATATCAACAGCAGTTATCTTACAACCAAAACGCTGTGCCAACTCAATTGCTGTAGTTCCCCTATTGCACGCAACTTCTAGTATTCTCTTTTCTTTTGAAAATCCTCCTTCCGCAATTAACCAATCTGTAGCACGTTTTCCACCTGGACGTAAGCGTTTTTTTCCCAGTTTTGCTAAAAACTTATGACCTGCTTCTGACATTTGAACACCTCTATTTTTTCTTCATTATAACATAAAATTATATTATCTGACAATTCTAATCTATTATTTGATAAACTAGAATCAAAAGCATACAAGCTGCCATGACTATAGCATAAATCTATTAATCACCTCTCTAGTTCGAATTCAATTGCTCACGTAGTTTACGCATATAGGTTACGACTACATATTTGTACTTTAGAGTTGCTGGCCTCCTTATCCGCTATATACGCTTTACTATCACGTGCCTATTCGTATAGCCAAGAATTCTCTATCTCTTTCTCTGCCGATTCTTGTTTCCAACATCAGACTTAAACAGTCTATCCTAATGCCGTTAGATCAGGCACTCACAATAGTCAGGCTTGGGAATCACTTTTGGGTTTACTAGTATATGGTACCCACAGAGGACTTACACCTCAGATGAACGGAATGCCCGTTGTACCTAAAAAACGAGCACATTCGTACTCGTTTTTAAAAATCTGTTAATTAAAGTGAGTTTACGTCAACCTTGATACCAACACCTTGAGTAGTTGTGATAGTCAAGTTTGTTACGTAAGTTCCTTTAGCTGTAGCTGGTTTTGCTTTTTGGATTGTTTCGTTGAAAGCTTTGAAGTTTTCAACCAATTTTTCAGCTTCAAATGATACTTTACCGATGATTGCTTGAACGTTACCTGCACGGTCAGCACGGTAAGTGATTTTACCACCTTTAGACTCTTCAACTGCTTTAGCAACATCCATTGTTACAGTACCAGTTTTAGGGTTTGGCATCAAGTTACGTGGTCCAAGGACACGTCCAAGACGTCCAACAAGAGCCATCATGTCAGGTGTAGCGATAACTACGTCGAAGTCCAACCAACCGTCGTTGATTTTTGCAACAAGGTCATCTTCACCAACAAAATCTGCACCAGCAGCTTTTGCTTCTTCAGCTTTTGCACCACGTGCGAAAACAAGAACGCGTGAAGTTTTACCAGTACCGTTTGGCAATACCATTGCTCCACGGATTTGTTGGTCAGCTTTTTTAACGTCGATGTTCAAGTTGTAAGCAACTTCTACAGTTGCGTCAAATTTTGCAAAGTTAGTTTCTTTTGCAAGTGCTACAGCTTCTTCTACACTGTATGCTTTTGTGCTGTCGATTTTTTCAAGAGCAGCACGAAGTTGTTTGCTTTTTTTAGCCATTTTCTATTCTCCTTGTAAGTGGTTCAATCGATTTTCATCTCCCACGTCACTTCTCGAAATGATGAAGTCTTGCGGGTTATATTGGGGGTGTTATTGATTAGTCAACAACAGTGAATCCCATAGAACGAGCAGTACCTTCGATCATACGCATTGCAGACTCAATGTTTGCTGCGTTCAAATCTGGCATCTTAGTTTCTGCAATTTCTTGTACTTGTGCACGAGTAACTGTAGCAACTTTAGTTTTGTTAGGTGTACCTGATCCTTTTTCAACACCTGCAGCTTTTTTCAAAAGAACAGCAGCTGGTGGTGTTTTTGTAACGAAAGTAAATGATTTGTCTTCGTATACTGAGATAACAACTGGAATGATCATACCAGCTTGGTCAGCTGTACGAGCGTTGAACTCTTTTGTGAATCCCATAATGTTGATACCAGCTTGACCAAGAGCAGGTCCAACTGGTGGAGCTGGTGTAGCTTTTACCAGCAGGGATTTGCACTTTTACAAGTTTTTTTCGACTTTTTTTAGCCATTTTTAAATCCTCCTTTGTGGTTTTTGGCGGTAATTAAAGATTTTTACCTCCCACAAGTATGCTTTACACATACCTTTCCATTATACACTATTTATCTAAAAATGCAAGAGAAAAATTACTTTTTTAATCGACGTAATCTCCGCCTTCAAAGCCATAGTACTCTTCCAAACTGAGACCACTTGCAGCAATTTCTTTGGCTTCTTTTCCAACGTAGCGGAGATGCCATTCTTCAGCCATGTAGCCAGTCTCTTTTTCCTTACCTTTGAGATAGCGAACGACAAAGCCATAGTCAGCCGCATGATCCAAGAGCCACTGGGCTGCCTTTTCTTCAGTGACTAAATCACCATCTGTCCCAATAAGGTCAAATGCAAGACCTGTTTGGTGTTCACTGTAACCTGGGCGTGCTGAGTAGCGATCTGCTGCTTCCTTACCGTCTTGATTCACATAGTCTTGATAAAGTTTGGTTTGAGTTTCATAACTTCTAAAACCACTGTAGTGATCGCTGATTGGGTAGCCAGCTGCTTGCATTGCTGCAATGAGTTTCAGCAACTCTGCTTTAGCTGTTGGATTTTCTCCTGGATTATAGTCTTTTGACAAAGGATAGTGCTTATTAGCTATGACGATTTCATCGTACTTCCCTTGAATACTATAGTAGTCTCCCTTATTGACAACTTCTGCCTTCTTCTGACTAGAGGCTTGAGATTTGCTCCCTACAGTTCCTTCAGGTTGACTAGTTTGTTCCGTTTTTTGAGTGTTTTCTTCATTTTTAGGTTTTTCTTGAGAACATGCTGCTAGGGTTACTGCCAGCAAACCAGATAAAACGATGTATCTTTTTTTCATTTTTTCTTCCTCTCTTATACCAAGTGCTTCTCTAATTCATCGGATAAGGCTTTAATCATTTGTTCCAACTCATGGGATTTCACTTGGCAATCTTCTGCCGCCATTTCTTCCCATGGCACCCACCAGACTGGACCACGGCCATTCAATCCATGACCCCTCATATCACCTGATCGTCTTGGAAAGAGGTGCCAGTGAGCGTGGGCATCTCCATTTCCTAGGAGTTCAATATTCATCTTTTCAGCTTTAAACGTTTTGGCAACAGCTTCTTGGACCAAACTCATTTCCTCTAGAAAACGAAGTTTTACAGAAGTCTCCATATGGTGGAGTTCTGTGACATGCTCTTTTGCTAAAAACAAGGTATAGCCCTTAAAGTATTGGTGGTCTCCAATAACAACATAGCCTGTCTCTAGTTCTTTTACAAAGTAGGGATTTTCCCCTGCCTTGATCCATTCAATTCTTTGACAAATCAAGCACATATTAGTCTACCAAGGTGCTCTTGAGATAGGCGTCTACCATACGCTCAGTCGCCACGACCGAATCAATGTGTGTTCGTTCGTAAGAGTGACTGGATTCAATACCAGCTCCAAGGAGGGCATGCTTAACCTCTGCTCCTGCTGACATAGCTGCTGAAGCATCCGAACCGTAAAATGGATAAATGTCGAGCTTAAATGGAATATCTTGCTCCTTCGCCAAAGCTACCAAGTGTTGACGGAAGTCATAGTGATAGGGACCTGAAGCGTCCTTGACACAGATAGACACTGTATATTCATCCGTCTGCTGGTCATCGCCCATAGCTCCCATATCCACAGCTAGATATTCCACTACCTGAGCTGGAATATTGGAGTTCGCACCGTGACCCACCTCTTCGAAGACTGAAAAGCAAAATGAGTTGTTACTGGCAATTCAATCCCCTCTTCCTTGTAAATACGAAGAAGATTGAGCAAAATTGCTGCGCTGACCTTGTCATCCAAGTGGCGAGACTTGATAAAACCAGTTTCTGTCACAACTGTTCGCGGATCGAAACTAATAAAGTCTCCAACCTCAATACCCAAGGCGCGGGTTTCTTTTTCATTACTTACTTTTGCATCCAAACGCACTTCCATATTGTCCTGTGTGCGTTCAGCAGTTCCTGCATCTTTGTAGACATGGCAAGAAGTTTGATGGATGAGGATGGTCCCAGATACCGTTTGACCTGTGCTAGCCACATGAACCGTACAGTTCTCCCCCCTTCAATCATGTTCCAAGGGAAACCACCGATACGATCCAATTTGAGACGGCCATCTGGTTTGACAGCACGGACAATAGCACCCAGCGTATCCACATGGGCAGTCACATAGCGGTGTTGGTCATCATTTTGACCTTTAATAGTAACATTGACACCACCCTTGGCTGTGCGAACAGGCTGGTAACCAAGCTCTTCTAAAGTATGGACTAGATAGTCTGAGATCTCACGAGTAAAGCCCGTCGGAGATGCAATTGCGGTTAGTTCTTTGATATAGTTTATAGTCTGATTCATTTCTTCACCTCTTTCCTACCATTATAACATTTTTCTAGTCAGACTCCTTCTCAAAAGGAGAAAAACTGTGTTTAGTTGCTTTCACTATAGATCCATGTTATAATACAAATACTTTGATTATGAAAGGAAAGTAACAAATATGAAATCATACTTTAAAGTATCACTAGCCCTTGTGGCTTCACTTGTCCTCCTGCTCGGATGTTCCAAACAAGCATCAACAACTGCTAGCAGTACTAAAGAAGACACAACAACTCAGTCAAGTGAGAGCAAACAAAGCACTGAACAATCATCTGAAAAGAAAGAAACAGCCAAGACACATACTTTTGTCAACAAAGCAATTCTGGAATCACTTCTACCTTGGTTTATACTGTAGAGGGGGACAATGTTATCAAGCAAACCGCTCAAAATGTTGCAGATCCTGAGATTCTTAACGCAACTCCAGAAGATGTCAAGAGTTTTATCGAAGAAAAGTACAAAGGTTATAATGGACTCAAAGGTGTTAAACAAACGATTGAAATCAAAGATGGAAAAGTTGTTCAAGATTTAGAAGTTGATTTCTCAGTTGCAAGTATTAGCGAACTTAGAAAAGCACTTCCTGAAGAATATTCTGGTATCGGCAATCGTGTCAGTTTCTCAAACTCTAAAAAAGCACTGGAAAAAATGGGGTTCACAGAAAAGACGAACTAATCTCCTAAAATTTCATATAGACTAGTGGAGGTCCACCCCAAAAGTTAGACACAACTCTAACTCTTGGGGTATTTTATTACATCCCTAACCGATGAGTCCAATAGAGTCCTCCCAATCCCATAAAAAGTGCATTTAAAACTTCACACCCTTATAAAGCCATAGGATAAAAGTTATTTGAAATAGATGGAGACAAAACTTTAATCGTCTGACTAGTTTCTGTTCATTGGAATGTCAGTTCAGATAAAAGGGTAGGTCTAGTTGATTTTGTAGTAGAATCATGTTATAATACAAAATACTTTGATTATGAAAGGAAATTCTATGAAAACTCTGGTTAAAACTTCACTAGCCCTAGTGGCTTCACTTATCCTCCTGCTCGGATGTTCCAAACAAGCATCTACACCTGCTAGCAGCAGTAGCAAAGAAGACAAAACAACTCAGTCAAGCGAGACCAAACAAAGCAGCCAACAATCATCTGAAAAGAAAGATGAGACAAAAAACTACATTTTTGTTCACAATAGCAATCCCGGAAGAACTTCTACCTTGACATACACTGTTAAGGGGGATGATGTTGTAAAACAAGAAGTCTATAATGTTTTTGACCCTGAAATACTGGACAGGTCAGCAGAAGAGATTAAAGAACTTATCGTGAAAACTTATAAAAAGGAGGAAGGACTTAAAGGCATTACACAAAATATCGAATTCAAAGATGGAAAAGTCATCCATAGCATGGAGGTTGACATGACTGTTGTGAATCTCGAAGAGATGAAAAAAGCAATGCCAAATGAAGTTTCTGGCTCTGGAAGCCGTGTAAGTTTTCTAAAAACTAGAAAAATGCTTAAAGAGGCTGGATATATTGAACAAACCAACTAATGAGTCGTGCTCATACAAAAAATTCTTGGTCGATGACCAAGAATTTTTTTTTTTATTCCATCTCAAAAACATCACTCTCTTGTTTGTTTGGTAGAAACAATGAAAGCAAGATTCCGATAATAGCTGGCACTAGCCATGGAAGAGAGGCTGACGCAAACGGAAGGGCATTAATCAGATTTTCTAGAAACTCAATCTTAAAGGAACTTCCAAGGACGCTTGCAAGAGCAATAGCTGTAACAAGCCCAATAGTTAACTGCATGCCCGGTTTTGATAGGGCGACAAACTTATTCACAATCACGATCATCACAATGGCGATGGTGATTGGGTACAAGATTACAAGTACTGGCACTGAGTACTTAATGATTGCATCAAGGCCAAGATTAGCAATAGCAAACCCAATCAAGGTAAAGGCAGTTGCATAGACCTTGTAACTGATTTGTGGGAAACGTCCGTTAAAGAACTCTGCTGTCGACACAATCAAGCCAACTGTCGTTGTGAAACAGGTTACAGTTACCATAACAGCAAGAAAGAGCTGAGCTGTTGAACCAAAGATTTCCTGAGTTGCTTGTGACAAGATATAAACGCCTGGTGTTCCACCCTTCATCACTTCTGCTGGTACTGGGAAATGATTTCCAAGGAATCCTAAACCGATGTAGAGAGCGCTAAAGGCAAGAGCTACCACAATACCAACAACCCAAATAGTTGAGATGTATTCTTTCTTACTTGAAAATCCAAGTTGTTTCAAGGTTTGAACAGCAATCACACTAAAGGCCACTGAAGCAAGAGCATCCAAGGTATTATAACCTTCTAGGAAACCTGTACCAAAGGCAGAAGCTTGATAAGCAGCTGACGCAGTTTGAGGACTTGTTCCACCGTATTTGAAGGCACCTAGTACAACCAAGATAACGATCAACAAAGCAAAGACTGGTGTCAAGATTCGTCCGATACGGTCCAAAATCTTTGATGGATTGAGTGAAATCAGATAGGCTGCGGCAAAGTAAAGCACGGTAAAGATAATCAATCCTAGGCCTTTATTTGCTTCAGACAAGAGGGGACTAATCCCAACTTCGTAAGCTGTTGTTGCTGTACGTGGAATGGCAAAGAAGGGGCCAATCGATAGATAGAGGACTGCAAGATAAAGTGTCGCAAACCAAGGTGAGATTTTCTTAGAAATCTCGTGAATGTATCCTTTAGGATTGAGCGTTCCGATGATGAGCGTTAGGACAGCAATCCCAACACCCGAAAATACAAAACCTGCGATGGCAGGAAGAAACTGTTCTCCAGATAGGGCACCTAGAGAAGGCGGAAAAATCAAGTTCCCCGCACCAAAAAATATTCCAAACAGGAGCAAGCCTGTTAGGGCACCTTTTTTAGCCATAAAAATCTCCTTCATATTTCTAAAATACTGACCTAGTATACCATGATTAAGACTCTGAAAAAAGTATCCAAAATTAATCATTGAATGTTTTCAATATTTTTAAAAATAAGAATTATCTAAAAACAAAATCCCTCACTCAGTTGGAACCGAGCAAGGGAAGACTAGGATCTATCGCCATATAGGTTTAAAGATTTTCAAAGACCGTCATTCCGCCTTGGACATTGATAACGTCATAACCTTGTTCAGCTAGAAATTGACAAGCACGTGCTGACCTCATCCCAGATTTACAAATCACGTAGTAAAGCTGGTCTTTGTCTAGTTGTTCATAAGTATCAGCCAATTGACTGAGAGGTAAATTACGAGCACCTTCTAAATGAAGAGACTCAAACTCATCTACTTCTCTCACGTCCAGCACAGAAAGTGAACTATTCTGGTAAAGCTGGTAAAAATCGTTAAAAGTAATTTCTTTCATTTTGTTTCTCCAAGAATCTTTTGAATTCTTTTTTTCAAATCGGGCATCACTTCTGACTCAAACCAAGGATTCTTAGCCATCCAAATTTGATTACGAGGAGAAGGGTGAACTAGAGGAAAATAGGTTGGTAAGTAGTTCTGGTAATGTTTTACCCGTTCTGTCACCTTGCCACTAACTTTCTCATGTAAATAATAGGCTTGGGCATATTGCCCAATCAAGAGAGTTAATTGGATATTGGGCAATTCTTGCAAGAGTTGTGGGTGCCATTTTTCGGCAAAGCCTTTACGGGGGGGAAGGTCGCCCGATTTTCCATGTCCTGGGAAATAAAAGTCCATGGGAATAACTGCAAACAAGCCCGAATTGTAAAAGGTATCTTCATCTACACCTAGCCACTCACGCAAGCGATCGCCGCTCTTATCCTTCCAATAAATCCCAGCTTCTTGCGTTTTAAACCCCGGAGCTTGACCGACAATATTGATGCGGGCAGTTTTTGGCGCCGCAAAGAGAGGTTCGATTCCGCGTTCTGTATAGCTGGTATTTTGCGGATCCGCCATAATGGCTTGCTTGATTCTTTCAATTTGAGACATCTGTTTTCCCTCCAAAAAGAAGTCCAAGCATAACATCTCAGACTTCTATCGTTTTATTTGATCAATTCATAGATAGCCTCAGCATAGATTGCTGCTGCTCGGAAGAGATCGTCCAAGGCGATAAATTCATTGGCTTGATGCATGGTATCGATTGAGTCTGGGAACATAGCACCGTAGGCAACCCCACGTTCCAGCAAGCGACCAAAGGTACCACCACCGATGACTTGCTCGTGACCTTGGAGACCAGTTTGTTTTTCATAGACATTCAACAAGGTTTGCACAAGCGGATCTTCCATTGGCACATAGTGAGGGGTATGGCCGTGTTCAGAAAGACTAACTGAAGCCACTTGCAAGTTTTCAAGGATTGACTTGATTTGCTCTGGACTTGTTCCTTTTGGATAACGGAAGTTGAGGGCAATCGTATTGTCAGCACTTGTTTCATCAAAGCGGAAGACACCGGCATTCATAGAAAGGGCACCCATCTTTTCATCTACATGAGCAACCTTGAGATTTGTACCCTCATGGTCGTTCAAAAGAATCTTACCAGCGATGTTAAGGTAGTCTTTTGCAGGTCCTGCAAAGTCAAACTGGCTGAGGAAAAGGGCAAGGTAGGTCGCACCATTGACACCTGATGCAGGCATAGCACCATGAGCTGATTTACCAATCACAGTCACCTTGTACTGGCCGTTTTCTTCTTGGAGTTCTCCTCTGAGTTTGTGTTCTGTAACAAAAGCATCTAGTTTAGCTTGCAAGTCAGCCAAGTCACCTGAAACAACTGCTGTTGCTGATTCAGGTACCATGTTTTCACGCAAACCACCTGTGAAGCTGTGAAGGCGAGCTGCACCAGTATTTTCACCTGCAAAATGGAGATATTCTGTGATATTCCCTTTTTCACCATTGATGATAGGGAATTCAGCATCTGGAGAGAAACCGAAGTCTGGTTTCGCAAGTCCTACATGTTCAAAGTAGTAGTCCATGTCTGCCCAGCCTGATTCTTCATCTGTTCCGACGATGAAACGAACTTTTTTAGAAGTTGGAAGCCCCAATTCTTTGATGATTTTCAAACCATAGTAACAAGCTGTTGTAGGCCCCTTGTCGTCTGAAGCTCCACGCGCATAAAGGCGACCGTCTTTGATAGTTGGTGTATAAGGGTCCGTGTCCCAACCGCTACCAGCTGGCACCACGTCCATGTGAGCAAAGATTCCGAGAACTTCTTCTCCTTCACCAAACTCAAAATGTCCTGCGTAGTTATCAACATTTTTAGTTGGATAGCCATCACGGTCTGCGATTTCAAGGAATTTTTCCAAGGCTTTTACTGGACCAGGTCCAAATGGATGCTCAGCATCGGCTTTGCTGTCATCACGTTCTGAGTTGATTTCCAAAAGGCTAAACAAGTCAGCCAAGAGGTCTTCTTTGCGTTTTTCTACTTCTGCTGTAAAATCAATAACTGTCATTTTTTCTTCCTATCTCTTCTCGATAATTTCATCTACTGGCAAGCGGTAGCTTGGTTCCAATTTCTCATCTGTGTATCCAACTGTGATCAAGAGTTCTGGACGGAATCGGTCTTCAATGTCCAAAACTTCGTTGGCTTTGATTTGTCAAATCCAAGAATAATGTTAGAACCGATTCCTTGGTCTGTCAGAGCAAGAACCAAGTTCATGGCAACCAAACCTGCATTGAGGGCTAGGTAGTCGCTGACTTGTTGTTCACTGTAACGCGCAAATTCAGCTGGCAGATTCTTCATAAAATATTGAAGTTGCTCTTCAGAGAAGTTATTAGCGCCGCCAACTCGGGCAATCTTACGAGCACGTTTAGCCAAATCTGTGTCGGTAAACAAGGCAATGGTTACAGGTGCTGCTGATACCTGCTCAAAGTTCGAACCATAAGCCAATTTTGCCAATTCAGCATTTTTCTCACGAACAACCACAAACTTCCATGGCTGGCTGTTGTGGGCACTTGGGGCCAAGGTTGCGATTTCGATAGCCGTACGCACATCTTTGGGATCTACCGGTTTATCAGTAAAATGCTTAGTCGCATGACGTTTTTTATTTAATTCAAGAAATTTCATAATCGATTTCCTTTTCTAATTCTACTGCATCCATTCTACCATATTTTGAAAGAGCTTGCAGAGATTTTTCATAGAAAGAAATTGGAACACGGATGAAGTCCTGGATTTAAACTTATCATTAAAATCAGATTTTTCCTCATCCAGTTCCAACTAATTTTCAGGGGTTTTAAGAAACTAGTCTACCTTATATTCTGACTTTATAGCCTCCAAAAATTTCTTCACATCCTCAACATACCCATGCTTTTCAATTAAACTAGCTAAGAGTTCTAGATTGTGCCCCCGATAGTTGTCATCTCGGCGTAGTTCTTCATACATTTCGATAAAAGGAAGCCCCTTGGACTTGGCCAATTCTAACTCTGCTTCATAGTCATAAGCAACTTTTCGGAATAGAATGTTTACTAATTCCCCATATTCTACTTCTATCACAGCATACTGAGCACGGTGATTTTTAACGCCTCCCAATTAAAATAGGGCATGCCAATCGACCCTGGATTGATGATTTGTTGCCCTTGACTGCCATAACGAAGCAACTGCTTGTGAACATGACCATAGACTGCCACATCAACTTCATCATCTAGGAGTTGGTCAAATTTCTCTGTATCATTCTCAACTAGCAAGTCACCACCATAGTTCTTATTTGGCAAATTATGAGAAAGAGAAAAACGCAGTCCGTCAACTTCTCTCTTTTCTAGCATAGGTAAGCTTCGTAGCCAGTCAATCGTTGCAGGATCCATTCGCTCCATCAAATACTGCGTCATACGCAAGAGCTGGACTTCCTGTGGGTCTTCCAAGCCATATTGCCCATCTAAAGCCTCAAGGACACAATCATCCCAATTGCCTCGAACACTTGTAGTGATAGAAAGTTCCTTTAACAGAGCGACCAAGTCATTTGCACCTGGACCAGGGAGGAAAATGTCTCCCATGAGCCAGTATTCACTGACTCCTTGTGCTTTAGCATCTGCAATCACTGCTTCTAAGGCAGTCACATTTCCATGAATATCTGATAAAATTGCGATTTTATGGTTCATCATAATCTCCTTTTGTTTGGTAGTCCACTCTTTCTTCCGCCACTTGAGCCAATTCCACTTCTTCCTGAGGGTTCAACTTTCTTTTCACATCTTCTGCGACTGCTCTTGGCACACCCACTTCGACAATTTCATCCACACTAGCTTCCTTGATTTTAGTGAGAGATTTAAAATGCTTCATGAGATTCTGTTTGCGTTTAGGTCCCAGACCGTCAATCCCATCCAGTTGTGAAGAAAAGGAATTTTTTGAGCGCAGTTGGCGGTGGAAGGTGATAGCAAAGCGGTGTACCTCATCTTGAATGCGTTGGAGGAGAAAGAATTCTTGAGAATTGCGAGACAACTCCACCACTTCCAGTGGATCTCCAAAGAGCAGTTCATGGGTTTGGTGCTTGTCATTCTTTTGCAGACCTGCAATTGGGATATCCAAACCTAGCTCTTCTTGGATGACTTGCTTTGCGATATTGACTTGACCTTGTCCCCCATCAATCACAATCAAATCTGGCGGGGTTAAACCATCACGTTGAACTCGGCCATAACGTCTGCGAATAACCTCTCGCATACTAGCATAGTCATCTGGGCCAACAACCGTTTTTATCTTGTACTTTCGGTAGTCTTTTTTACTCGGTTTGCCATTGACAAAGACCACCATAGCTGAAACAGGACTGGTTCCCATGATATTAGAGTTATCAAAGGACTCGATACGGACTGGGGTCGGGATTTGGAGCAAGCGTCCCAGATTTTCAATAGCTCCTTGGGTCTTTTCGACTGATTTTTCTAGCAGATTGAACTTCTGCTCCAGACTAACACGGGCATTTTTGATGGCTAGATTGACCAGTTGTTTTTTTTCCCCACGTTGGGGTTTGAGAATCTTGGTATCCACCAAGGCCTTGACGGCTTCTTCGTCAATATCCTGCGGAATCAATACTTCATTGGGAACCAGGTGAGATTTTTCTTGATAGAATTGTCCCACGTAGGTCAAGAAGTCCTCATCTGGATCATTGTAGTAGGGGAAAAGATTGACATCCCGCTCGATGAGTTTTCCCTGACGGACAAAGAAAACCTGAACACACATCCAGCCCTTATCCACATAGTAGCCAAAGACGTCCCGATTTTGCAAATCTTTAGCCATGACCCTTTGCTTGGTCCGAAGTGTTCCAATCGCCTGAATCAGGTCACGGTATTCCGCCGCACGTTCAAACTCCATACTTTGAGCTGCGGATGCCATCTTCCCCTTGAGGTCATCGATGATTTTGTCATCCTGTCCTTTTAGGAAATCAGAAACCTCCTGAGCCATGGACTTGAAATAAGCCTCATCTTTCTGACAGATGGTGTGGGCCATACATTGGCCGATATGGTAGTAAAAACAAACCTTAGACGGCGGGTTGGTACATTTCCGAAAAGGAAAAATCCGATCCAGTAGTCGCTTGATTTCATTGGCCGCTCCCACATCAGGATAAGGTCCAAAATAAAGACCTCCGTCCTTTTTGACCTGACGGGTGATAATCAAGCGAGGATAACGCTCATTGGTGATTTTGATGAAGGGATAGGACTTATCATCCTTGAGCATAATATTGTACTTGGGCTTATTTTCCTTAATCAGGTTGATTTCTAGGAGAAGTGCCTCAATATTGGACTCAGTGACGATAAATTCAAAATCCACAATTTCAGACACCAGAGCCTCCGTCTTGGTATCATGACTTCCACGGAAATAAGACCGCACGCGGTTACGCAGATTTTTAGCCTTTCCTACATAGATAATGGTGCCATTTTTATCCTTGTGAATGTAACAACCAGGGCTGGTCGGCAAGAGCTCTAGTTTTGATTTGATCAAGTTATTCATAGTTCCATTATAACAAAAAGGCCGTAACAGGACGAACAAAAAGCCCCACCAATCACTTGATGGAGGAGCTTTGATTTCATTTCAGATTGCACCGACTTCATCTAGTCGCTTCTGGTATAGAGTTCTTGAACAGCCTTCACATCCTGAGGCTGAATTCCATAGTAAGAACCTGCTGGCTGCATGACAGAAGTTTCGTTGGTATGATCCAATCCGATGGCATGCCCCAGCTCGTGCTCCGCCGTGTGCACGATCCGTTCATAAGAATAACCATAGTTTGGATTGGATAGATAATAGTGATTCAGGCGAACCGTTACAGATATAAATTGTTTGGTTAACAAATTGGTTTGACTCTCGGCTTGACCTGCTACAGCAGTCGATCCATCATTCATTTCACTTGCCACAATATCTGCCTGACTAGGATCCGCAACCACCTCAAAGGTAAAGGCTCCCGTTTGATTCCAGTTTTTTATGGCTTCTGCATAGGCACCTTGAAAGGTCTCATCCATTTGAGGCTCAATATAGATGCGAGCTGAAGCTTGAGCCCACTTGCCTTCTGCATGTTGGTGACTGTCTGTCTGAGACAAGACTTCCAGCGTTCCCGTCTCCTTCCATTGATTCCAGCCACCTTGACCAATCTTGCTCATTTTTTCAACCTGATTGACCGCAGAATGAAAATCACCAGACAGATACCAAACCACTCCAAAGGCAATGAGCAGTAGAATGACCACAGTCCAAACCAGACGCCAGAAGAAACGCCAAATTCCCAAAAGAAATCGGAACAATAATCGAATAATCCAGAACATGACGCCCCACCTTTCATAAAAATAAGAACCTATCTTGAAATCACATTTTCCTTGATCAAGATAGATTCTCTATTTTACTGAAGAAAGCTGAAAGAAACCTAAAACTAAGATAAACGTTCTTCCAAGACAAAGTCAATTGGTAGAGTAGCCAAAAAACGTTCCAATTGTTTTTCCCAGTAGTACCACTCGTGCTTACCTAGACTATGACTATAGGTCACCTCAAAACCAAGTTTTTTGAGGTTTTTCACTGCGAGATTATTGGCAGAGTAGAGATAGTCTTGCTCTCCACACCAAGCCCATAGTTTAGTCTTTTTATCGGATTTTGCAGCCATGCTTTCAAGCGAATGAGGACTAGCTGTCCAGTCTTTAATCTCTCCAAAAACTCCTCGCCAGTATGCAAGTGACCCCAGATCCTGACTTTCAGGAGAAAATTCCTGAAAACTGAGTGCACCAGAAAAACTAGCCGCATGAGAAAAACGATTTGTCGATAGAGCGAGTTTGAAGGAACCGTATCCACCCATGGATAGGCCTGCTATGAAAGTTTTTTCTCGCTTGCTGGTCATATTGGGGAAGAAACGTTTCATTACCTGAGGTAACTCTTCTGCTAGAGCTGTATAGTAGTTATAGCCATACTGAGTATCTGTGTACCAGCCATTGCTAGTATTGGGCATGATAACAATGAGATTGGTCCCACGCAACAAGCGCTCGACATTGGTACGTTTGAGCCAGCTATTTTGGTTTCCTGACATTCCGTGCAAAAGATAAAGAACAGGAATATCCGTGCAATCTGGTTCAGTCACCCGACTAGCATCTGGATAGAGTACGGTAACGCCCCACTCCATATCCAAAACTTTTGAGTAATACTCAATATTCATAACTGCCATGGTTGTCTCCTTTTACTATTCTATAAGAAAAAGCCGAATTTCGACTTTTTCTGTAGGTATGCTGCTTATTATTTTGCTTCCATCACGACTGGCAAGATTGCCGGGCGACGCTTGGTTTGATCAAAGAGGTACTTGGTCAGATTGTCGCGAACCTTGCCTTTGAGATCTGCCCAATCAAAGTCATCACCTTGAAGATACTCTTCTACCGTTTGGTTAATCAATTCTGAACTTTCACGGAGAATGTCACGACTCTTCTTGAGATAAACGAATCCACGCGTGTGAACACGGGCCTTAGCCACAATTTTCTTCTCACGACGGTTGACAGTGATCGCCACGATAAAGATTCCATCCTCTGACAAGACCTTACGGTCACGAAGGACGACATTTCCAACATCCCCGATGGCATTTCCGTCAATCAAGACATCCCCAGCAGAAACAGCTCCAGCTGGAACAAAGTCTCCATGTTCATAAGACATGGTCGTTCCCTTTTTAGGGATGAAGATGCGTTCTGGCAACATTCCAACTGCCATGGCAGCCTTGGCATGCGCATCTAACTCACGGTACTCTCCTTGGATAGGGAAGAGGTAGTTTGGTTGCAAAAGATTGATCATTAACTGCAAATCACGCGCATTCCCATGTCCGGATACTCGCAAGCTTTGGGTAATGAGTTTCACCACACCACCAGCTTGGTAGATCATGTTTTCAACACGCGCCATGACAGCTTCTTTTGCGATAGATGGAGTGGTTACGATATAGACCAAGTCCCCATCTTTGATTTCCACATAACGGTGGCGTCCAATGGACATCTTGCGAAGTCCATTAATCGGCTCACCCATACGGCCCGTCTCAAGGATAATCAACTCATGGTCGTCAAAACGAGACATTTCTTTGGGTTTAATCAAGAGACTTTCATTGGCTAGAGACAATTTTTTGAGTCGAATCGCAGTGCGGACGATATTTTCAATATCAAATCCAGTCAAAACAACTCGGCGACCTGTATCTGCTGCAGCATCAAAAACCTGCTGGATACGAGAAAGGTTGCTGGCAACTGCGGCAACGATGATACGACCTTCCCAATCTGCAATGGTCTGGGTAATTTCGTCTCCAACTTCACTCTCACTCGCCACCTGGATATTGCTGTCTGCATTGGCTGAATCACTGAGGAGCGCCAAGACACCATCACGACCGATTTCTGCCAAACGAGCAAAATCCGTCGCATAGGATTCGCTAGCTGTCTGGTCAAACTTGAAGTCCCCTGTATAAACGATGCTACCTTCAGCTGTTTTCAGGACTATTCCCAAACTTTCTGGGATAGAGTGAGTTGTACGGAAGAAGGAAACCACAGTCCCTCCAAAATCAATCTCCGTATCTTCATCAATCACATGGAAGTCATTGAATTTCTTAACCGTATCATTTCCTTTGACAAAGAGTTTGGCCAACTCAATGGTCAACTCAGAACCAAATACAGGCACCTTAGCCTCTGCCAAAAGATAAGGCAGGGCACCAATGGCATCTGCATGTCCGTGGGTCAAAAAGACCCCTGCGATACGATCGCTATTTTCAAAAAGGTAGTCCATATTTGGAATGACGACATCAACACCTAGTTGTTCATTTTCAGGGTATTTAAGCCCCGCATCCAAAACAAAAATAGAACCATCGATTTCAGCGATGTACATATTTTTACCATTTTCTCGTACACCACCTAGTGTTGTTAAACTAATATTACTCATTTTCCCTCCGAAACTTCATTTATCTTGATTATAGGGCGAATTTACCCTCTTATTCTAAAAGTTCTAAAACTTCCAGCCGAATCTTTTCCTACCATTATACCATTTTTTTGATTATTTTCAAAACGAAGATCGGTTTTTAACTAGAGATTAGTCACTACTGTGAATCGAATTCTTTTACTTTGACTTCTCTTTTGGAGGCTTCATCTAAGATAATAGAACGATTGTACCATCAAAATTATGGACTTTCTGAATCAATTTGATTTCAGATACCTTTCTCGAACTCTAAATTTTTCTTTTAGTTCAAAAAACTTGCTTTTACCTCTCGACTTGAGAACTATTTCCTACAAAGACATGGTTTATCTACATCCAAAAGCGAAAATTTCCTGTTCGCTACAGAATCTAAAAAATTTTCAGCAATTAGCCACTAAGATAGAGGATAACGTTAGGAAATTTCTTCAAAAAGAAAAAAGACTTAGAAATTCTAAATCTTTTTATCATCTTTAGTTTGGATAGATATAAGTGACGTTACCTAAAAATTCATGAGGATTAAAGAAGCCACGGTAATTTGCAATCTGCTTTTGACGTCTGTAGTTTGCTTCCAATACCTGGATGGAGTTTTCACTTTGAACATCTGTTACATAAGCAACGTGTCCATATTCACCACCATCCCAAACGGCGATTGCTCCTACTACTGGAACACTTCCTGTCTTATAGCCTTGAGCACTCGCGTAGATTGCCCACGTGTTGGCATTTCCCCACCAGTTGCTAGCCCAAGGCGCCAATTCTTTCACACCCCATGTACACTGACCAACAGGGTATGAGTTTCCATAGTTTGTCGGAGTCTTTTCGACAACATCCTCTGTATCTGATACCACGTTCGCAGTGCTAGCTGGAGCACTGTAGGTTGAGCTAGCCTGAGCGGAACCACTCACTTCCAATACATCGCCTGGGTGGATAGTGTCAAAGATGGTTTTTCCATTCAAAGCTGCCAACTCATGCGGATCCATGCCGTTTGCAGTTGCGATGGCATAAAATGAATCACCGTCTTGGACAACGTAAGAGTTCGCGTGCACAGTTTGAGCACCAACTGTAGCTAAAATAGCCGTAGAAGTCAAACCAAGAGTCAGTTTCGTAACTGTTTTTTTCATAACTGGATTCCCCTTATATTTTCTTGATAAGAAAATCATACTTGATTTACATGTCAGTTCGTTTAGAGTTATATTTTAGTCATGTTACAAAAATTTATACTTTTACTACATAAGGTTTAAAAGCAGACATCGTATAAAGTGATAGAAGAGAATAAAAATGAATCATTCCCCCAATCTTTTCATCAGTAAATCACTCAAAAGACCGTCTTCTCAACCACTCCCACATCAAGCATTTATCCGTCAAAAAGAGACCGAGATAGGTCATCTCAGTCCCTTTCCATCTATAACTCCATCAAAAAATCATACATTTCTTGCACGGTACCCAGCGCCATCATTTCTTGGTATTTGACGGTTCTTTAGCTATCTTTTTCTACTATCTCTGGAAAATAACTTTCAAAATATGCCTTGGTAAGGCTAAATAAATGTAATTTTTTACCCTCAATATTCACAAAATTCATTTTATCATTGATTCCTTCTAATTTTAAATCATAGACATATTTATTTTCTAAAATATCAATAAAAAATATTTTAATCTTTTCAATATCTTCAATTCTTGAGTCAAACTTCAATAGTAGATTATTTGAGGTTTTCTTATCAATCATAAATCTTTCTTCAGCCTTTAATTTATGATTACCTCCCGATCCATTTTTTTCTATATATTCTATTTTATCAATTAAGGCATGACCTAACCCAATATTTCTAATTTTTTTATAAGAATAGCAATCGATTCTTCATCTTGAGCATCTTCTTTGTTAATCTTTATATAATTATACT